>Ga0233431_1006402_pt1 | contig 10632 bp, 14 predicted proteins | sample SI_118_April2016_FD_179867 | JGI IMG/M metagenome (GOLD analysis project Ga0233431, IMG submission 179867) | Seawater microbial communities from Saanich Inlet, British Columbia, Canada - SI_118_April2016_200_MG | ecosystem: Environmental > Aquatic > Marine > Inlet | place: Canada: British...
CTGGCTGCCCGGGCCGGGGCCTGGTATGTGTATCAGGCGGTGTTTGATACCTCCGACTACATCAGGGACCGGATCAAGCGATATCATGATCATGGCATTTCGGTGGAAGGCACCGTCCTCCTGGGCTTGGACCATCACACGGAAGACTATATTAAACACCTCGTCGATTTTCTGCTGGAGATCGATCTGGACTTGGCGGAGTTCACGGTACTCACCCCATTTCCCCATACCAAGGCGTTTCAGGATCTAGAAAACCAGAACCGGATCTTTTCCTACAACTGGAATGATTATTCGGCGGACCGGGTCGTCTATCAACCGAAACACATGTCGCCCGAGAGGCTGCTGGAATTGTTCTACGATGCCTGGGACACCTTTTATGAGGATGAAAGCCAGCAAATGAAGATGTTCAAACTGCTTCAGAAAGTCGTTGAACGGGAAAAGCGGGACAACACCTTCAGGCCCAGAAAGCGCGAGTTGGCAAAACAGGCTTTTGGCAGAAAGTCGAGTTAGCGCTGCCACTGTTGAATGCTTTTCCAGATGGTCTAGGGCACGCCCGGATCATTATGGCCATCTAAAAAAGGATGAATTGTTTCGGGCTGGTAATTACGGTGAGTGCTGCTTTTTCATCGATTTTCATTTGTCGCTTCATTTAATATCAGGCCATATCAAAGGCCTTATGTGTTCTATGAATTCTGAGCATTCACTCAACCGGGTTTGCACATAAGCCGGTTCAAAAGAGATGAAGACGACATAGTCCCCCTCTTGGCGGTCTTCAAAAAGCTTATCATAAAGCCGGCCCCATTTCTGCTCAAGAAGACTGGTTCTGACGAATTGTTTGTGAAAAGCGGCACGAACGCCGGAATGCTTTTTGAAAGACAATTTGTGCGCCATCAACAAAGCTGAAACCGCATAAAAGGCAGTATAGTAGAGCCGGTTCATGGCAAAGGAAAAAGATCCTGCCTCAAATTCACGCCTGGCAGAGGTTATGCTTTCCTCCGCTTTTTCAAACCAGTAAAGAACAACAGCAGAATGTTTTTGCTGGGTGGTCATAGGCGTATACCATCTTTCATTATTTCATCTCTCAGAGGGAGTACCGATATCATTCCTGTCTCCCAAGATTCCCGGTCCACTACCAATGTGCTGAAATTGGTCCCAAACTTCAGGTTGACATCAAAAACAATATCGGTGATTTCATGACGCTTAAACCGAGAAATTGGTTCCGAGATCACGATCAGAACGTCCAGGTCTGATTCTACATCTGCTTCACCTCTCGCAGCGGAGCCATACAATAGAAAATCCACTACTGGGAAAACGGCTACCACCTGTGCCTTGATTTCCTGCAAGGCTTTAGATTGTATAGAAGAAATTGGTATATCACTCATTTTTCACTTACCCCCCTGATGACCTTCTCAATTTCTCTATGCACTCTGAACGCCAAGTAAATGATAATTCATCATATGTCGGCCTCTATCTTATGACCTCAGCACGATCAATGTTTTTAACTTTGCATTTTACAGTGCACGATTGGTATGGGCAAGCGAATTATGCATCTGCATTTTTTTGCGAGGGAGGCGGTTCCGAGCATTCCCCAACCGTTGCAATTCAAGACTGAACGTACGCTTAAGAATTATTTGAAATACCTTGAGGACGGCGGCATCATTATATCCCTTTCAAAAATGGGGACCCGCCTCGGAGCGTTGGAAAAACCGGAAAAAATATATCTGAATAACCCCAATCAGATATATGCCATGAGCGGAAGGGGTAAAGAAAACATTGGAACCATACGCGAAACATTCTTTATCAACACCCTTTCGGTGATGCATAAGGTATCCATGCCCAAGAAAGGGGATTTCTGTGTTGACGATCAATATACCTTTGAAATCGGCGGCAGGAATAAGGGTTTTAAGCAGATTATAGACGTTGAAAATGCCTTTCTTGCACTTGATAACATGGAAACAGGTATCGGCAACAAAGTTCCGTTATGGTTGTTCGGTTTTTTGTATTAAGGACCGAGGCCCTAGAATCGCTCTATCGTGACGGGGGAAGTGTTACGACCCCATCATCAGTTCTTCAAAGACTTGATCCCGATTTTCCTGAATCCCTTTCCCGTCGTGATAGAGAAGGATCACCCTCAATGGGCCGCCCTTAAAGGACTTCCGGACCACGTGGTCGGGGCTTATGGTGTATCGCCCCATGATTATCTAATTGACACGACGATAAATAAGATACATTATCGTATAAAGGATATGTAAAAAAGGGAGCATAAAATGAGAACCAAGAGAAAGATCAGTCTGACCATTGATGAAGAGACATATAACGCTATTGAAAAAGCATCGAGGACTCGTCAGATAGCAAAAAGCCAGCTTGCTCAGGAAGCTTTCAGCCTGTGGCTCAAGAAAGAGACTGAAGCTCTGATGGCCAAGGGTTATGAAGAAATGGCTGAAGAAGATGAGAAATTCGCAGCGTTAACCTTTGAAGCCCAAAGGGAGATTTCAAAATGAAGGATTTTCCCAGACGAGGTGAGGTGTGGCTCGTCAATTGGAATCCCGCCAGGGGAAGTGAACAGGCGGGCAGGCGACCTGCACTCGTTATTCAAAATGATATTGGCAATGAAAAGGCGGCGACGACGATTGTGGCCGCCATTTCAAGCAGCATCAGGGATTATCCCATGAATGTCCGGGTCAAGTCTCCCGAAGGGGGGCTTGAACGTCCTTCGATCATCAAAACAAGTCAGATACTGACCATTTCCAAGGAAAGACTGGAAAAACGTATTGGCAGTCTGAGCCAAGAGAGAATGGATGAAGTCGACGGGGCCATTAAACTGAGTCTATCTTTGGTGTGATGAAAGATGGATGGTCGGAGGCCATTCGGATTGACCTATTCTTCGGTGACTCGACGCGTGAATGTTCTTAAGAACAAATTAGAGAATAAGAATAACCTTAAGCCGATTGAAGACAGAGCAAGGAATTGGCCGCAGGCTCACGCGGACGTACACAAATTTTAAAGCGATACATGAAATGTCTTTCAGGAAAAGAAATGAGCGACTGGGAATTGTCCTGACATTCCTCTGCCTCCTGTTATTCTCTGCTGCCCCTCTCCTAGCCGAAACGCCGGCCTTAGAACCTGACGTTCCCTTCTATGAAAACTGGAAATTCCAGTTTGACTTGGACTTTGCCAATTCCTTTTAGCGGCCCTCCTTTGCTGGAACTGAAAGTTTGCCGGCTCGTTGTCCCTTTTTGATCGTGGCATTAAAAGCCGATGGCATTTCCCCCCGCGTGGATTTTGTTGAGCCTGGCCTCTTCCTCCAGGGCCGCTATAAACGCCTGATGCTTCAGCCCTCTTTTGGGGTAAAACGCATATCTGTCCCTTACGGTCTTGAAATCGCCGGGGGATAGATTCGCAATCCTTCTCAAACGGTTCTCGTTTTCGCGGTCCAATTGCAATTTCACCATGTTTGAGAGAAGCTTCTTGTAAAAAATCACATTCCCTTCAGGGGTAAGCAAATCAAAGTGTAATTTGTGGTTGAATCTCCGAATGGAAGCGGCATCCAGATCTTTAATTCGGTTTGAGGTGCAGATCAGAATACCTCTGAAGCGCTCCATGCTGGTAAGAAATTCATTGGTGAGGCTGATCTCCCAGGAGCGCTGCGCTCGATCCCGATTAAAAAGCAGGGATTCCGCTTCATCCATGATCAAAATGGCTTCCTCCCGTTCCGCCTCCTCAAAGGCATCCCGGGTATTTGTTTCACTTTCACCCACATATTTACTTTGAATGTCGCTGACACGCTTGCAGATGATCTCCCGGTCCAGGTGCTCTCCAATGTAGCGGGCCAGTTCACTTTTTCCGCAGCCGGGGGGACCGGAAAAAAGGAGATTCATGTTCACCATTTCATCCTGCTGTGAATTCCTGAGATAGACGTCAAATTTTTCCAATTGCGCCATCACCGCCTTGATGTCCCCCTTGATATTCAAACCGTCCAGAGAATAGCTTTTATCAATCCGATCTCGATCTACCTTCTTCTCACCGCCATTTTTCAAGGTTTCATGGGCCTCCAGGGACAACTTCACACTTCTTATGAATGCCCCTTTTGTTTTGAGACGCATCTCTTTAGCCTTTTTGACCGCCAGATCCGCTGCCCCTGCACTGACCCGATAAGTTCCCGCAAGGTTTTCAATTTCCGGCAGGTTCAGAAAGCGTTTGGCCTTGTTCTTTTTCAGGATGTTCTCCCAGAGTTGAATGCGTTGACGTTTGTTGAAGGGCCTGAAATGGAGGCTGAATGAAAACCGCCGAAGCACCGAAGGCTCGATATCCTCGATCTGGTTCGTAATCCAGATCATCCTGAGTCCGGGCGTCTCCAGCAGTTCGTTCATCCATCCCTTATCCTGAGTCTCCCCCCGCATGAACCACGAAAATCGGGTATTCAGCAGGTTGTCCGCTTCATCCACCACGATGAGCGAACCCTGCCCCGAGTTGGTCATATTGATGCAAGCCATGATCGCAGCCCGTCTGTTACGGGTGGTGTTGGATTCTCCCCGGACAATTCCGTATGGAGCAAGGTCCGTTCCCCGAGCAATCCCGGCCGCGAAACTGGTTTTCCCTGTTCCCGGCGGGCCGTAAAGAAGGATGTGGGTCGATGATTTCGGTTTTCCCCGAAGGATGGCCAGTGTGTGCTCAATCTTTTTTTCTCCCACAAAATGATGCCCCAGGGGGATGCTCTTGTTGTTCAGGCGAAAGAAGAAGTTTTTTCCTATAAGTTGGGAGGAGGGATTTTCAAATAACGGACGAAAAGCATCCTCCAGGCTCAGATCATGTCTGTCCATTTCAAAAATGCCGATTCGTTCCAGCTTTCCGGTAAGAATTTCATTCAACGCGCTTTTGCTGATGTTAAGGATATTGCAGAAATATTTTCTACCGCTGAACTTCTGGCATTCCAGATGGTTGACAAAATAGGCCTCTACGGGGTCATAGGTGGATACAATGAAAAGGAATGTGCAGAATCGACGCTCCTGTTCCGTAAGAGCAAACATTTCCCCAATGGCATCCAGGTTCTTTTCCAGGTTCGATTTGCCCCTGTATCGAAGCTCATCAATCTTCAGGGTCAGCAGGCGTTGGGTCTCGCGAATCATTTTCCGGTGGAATCCGGAGAGCATCCTTGAAACGATATGCCATAGCCGGTCCCGTATTCCCTATAGTCAAAGACGGATTCTGAAAGCTCTTCCTCAATATCCTCCCGGTCATCTTCTTCGAATTGCTCCAACAGGCATTTGCTCAGGTTTTCCCGGCTATCCCCCAGATTCCAACAAATCAGCTCCAGAATTTCCTCATCCAAAGCCGGATAGCGGTCAAGGTGCCGGATTAAAAGGTCGGCTGTGTGGCGAAGAACAAACCGTTCATTCTTGTCGAACATCTGATTTTGGCTTTGGCGCATATTTTTTCGCCTTCTTCTTCTCTTCAAACTAAGCGCCATGTTTCAATCCTCTTTCTTTTCCGTGGGCATCAGCATTTTTTCCAACCCGAATTTCCAAATAGAACCGGGACATTCTTCGCACCCTTCAAACGCCTGAGGGTTTCATAAACATCTTCAATCCCTAAGGGCGGCAAGGGCTGCTTTTCCGGTATATGTTTCACATCCGTCAAGATCATGTTAGCCCCTCCTTTCTCCGCTGATATGGGGTTTCAGGGGTTCCACCAGGTCCACCAGGCCGAACTTCACCGCCTCATCAGGCGCCAGCCAGGTATCCACGTCTCTTAAATTGATGATCATCTGAATGTGGTCGGTCTTCCCGGAAATGTTATATTCGATGATCTCTTTGCAAGTGCTTTCCGAAGTCTCAACCTCGATGGGCCCGGACAAATAAATAATCCCGTAATCACTCAATCCTTTCTCCTTCTTTCCATTTTCTCCGCGCATGGTGCTTGCCTCCATTCTCCGCAATTTTAGATGTTTGAATTTTGGTTCACCCGCCACTGGTTTGTTGTCGGCATCAACCTTACACCCCACCTGTGACATATCCGGTCACACGTCATAAAAAAAGTTGAGGATATGCTTTTCAGCGGACCCGGTCCGGTATATAGAAAAGCGGGGCTTGGTTCTAACTTCGCCCACTTAAACGGAGAAACGAAGAAAGTTTAGTTTGAGAAAGTGCGGAACATTTTAAGTCGATGTGGGGAGTTTGTATGTATCTCAGGCCTGAAGGGCCGTGACATACCAGCCCAGGGCAACGCCCTGGGGACCGGTTGCAAGGAGCATTAAGCCCTGTAAGGGCGTGACAATATACGAATAAGCGACAGGCGAGATAATTTATGTAACGCCCTTTCAGGGCTAATGCTGTTGTTAATCACCACCCAGGGCGTTGCCCTGGGCTGATATGTAGTGCCCTTTCAGGGCTGGCTCAGAAAGGTATCAATTCAGTTGCGAAGCAGATTGTGGGCGAAGTTAGGACCAAACCCGAAAAACGGGAATGGTCAAAGAATCAGGGAAAATGGTATACTGTTTGACATTCAACCCGAAAAATCTTACCATATTCCCATCGATTAGAAAAAAGGAGTGTGTCATGCAAACAACGATCTCCAGCAAATACCAGGTGGTAATCCCAAAGCCTGCCAGAGAACATCTTGACCTGAAGCCAAAACAGAAACTGACAGTTATAGAAAAAGACAAAATGCTTATTCTTATTCCTCAATCTTCCCTGGAAGATTTAAAAGGGATTGCAGCAGGTGCCAGAATAAGTGACTATCGAGAAAAGAAGGATCGTTTTTAATGGTTATTGTTGACTCTTGCGGATGGTTAGAATGGTTTACCGATGGTAATCTTGCCGACAAGTACCGAAAATATCTTGAGGATCAGGAAAACCTTCTGATGCCTGCAATCATTCTTTATGAGGTTTATAAAATTCTAAAACGAGAGGTTAACGAAGAAAAAGCGCTGCTTGCTGTCGGATACATGAAAAATTCACCTGTAATTCCGCTCGACGAAACGCTTGCCCTTAGCGCGGCGGATATCGCTTTGCAAGAAAATCTGGCCATGGCGGACGCAATTATTGTGGCTACATCACGACTCCATAACTGTACAATTATTTCATCAGACTCAGATCTAAAAAACCAACCGAATGTGAGTTTCGTACATATTTAGGGGTGAAATGAGCATTGTAGGGTTGGATGAAGCATGGGCTATTTTCTATATTGCACTTTTTGGGGTCAAAAAACGTGACATAGGGCCTGAAATCACTACTTTTCATGGTGTTATTTAATAGAAATCAATGTGTTGTCTTGGCCCGACCCCACCCCAGTGGGATACAATTGAAATTGATTTGCCGCCCCTCATCACAGAGCTTGAAAAGCTATCAAAATCCGTGAAACAGTTTAGAAAGGCTGCCTGGCAGTCCGAGGATAACCATGCTTTGATGGCGGATAGCATTGATTTCCGGATTAAATCCATGTAACCCGCCTGCCTCGGGTTTCAAAGTATTGCGGGCAGGTGGCAGGCGGGTTTGCGGAATCTGTAGATAAAAAGTGGGTTTCAACAAAGATGGGTTACCGCCAGATCAAATGCCTTTCTCTTGAGAGCGGCCCCGGGACCCAGGAGGGTTGAAGAAATACCCGGCCCTCCTTTTCCGTTATGATGGTCCACATATTCCAAAACAGCATTGAACGTGGCCCATAGAGACCCCTGTACGCCCGGAAGATCCATGCCTGCCCCGGATTTTCGCAGATAATCTACGCCCACCCGCGCCCTCTCGGTTTTTTCAACCCGCGTCATAAATGATCTCTCAACTCTCCTGTCCATATCAGCCCTTTTCGGTCTGACCGGCATCGGGAAAAGGGACTCGATGTACTCCTTTACCCGTTCGTCATCAAATTTTCTGGAAACCATTTGCCTGAACTGGTTTTCGAGATCCTCCACCGCCCTCAGCGTATCCTCGAAGAATGCCCTTACGTCATTTTCAAGATCAGCATAGCTGCCCTGATGGGCGTGCTTAAAAACCGTCTTTCTCACATTGTCATTCAAGGCCAAAGACAACGTGTTCTGACAAACCACCCGAACCGTTGTCAGTCTGAAATCAATGGCAATGGACCCGTTATGACTATTGGTGAAAAGGGCATAAGGCATCACTTCGTCACCCTTCAGTACCCGGATTTTCCTCGGCAATTCAGCCAAAAGCCAGACCACCTCACCGGATCCGAGATAACCCCCGGTATGGTACACCCTTTTTCCCCTGCCAAAGATGGAATCAAAAATCCGAATCCCCTCCCGGTTCTGAAGGGGCCTGAAATCTTTATGCGCCACCCCGACCACCCTTTCCGGATGACCTTTCGGCCTGTCTTTCCTGACAATTGCAAACCGCGTTCCCACCTCGGACGATGGTTCTTCATCGGTTCTAAGGCCAACCGTATCCACTTCCCAGTCCAGCCCGCCAAACTCAATTGCTTCCTCCCTGTCGGCAGGCAGATCCAGCTCGGTACCTTCCCTGTGCCAGGGGATATCCCCATAATAAAACATCTCCCCTACATTCGCAGGCATGATTACTCCTCCTTTCGTCTATTTTTCCAGGTTCTATCTTTTCAGTTTCAACTCTCTCGACATGCTATCGGATTAGATTTAAAGGTTTAGGTCGTCTATTGTTTCCCGGGCTTCTTCAGCGATATCAACATCAGGGTCTTTGGTCAGTTTCTCCAGGAATTTTTTGGGAGTGCTTGAGGTTTCAGCCAGGGAATACCTTACATAAGGATCAGGATGGTCAATTAACTTTTCCGCTATGAACTCCTGGAGTTCCCGCCTGTAATCCCCCATATACTCCACCAGTTTAACTGACAGTCGTGGATCTTTCTTCGAAATCATCCAAGCAATATCTTTCTTTGTCATAATTTCAGCAGCCGAGTCATTGGTTACGATATTTTTCAAAACATCAATGCAATTGTCCTTGAGCAATAATCTAACGGTTTTATCTTCTAATACTTCACCGTCTGCCACTACCTTACGAACCGCCGATGAGGGGTGTTTGGCAAGTTCATGATTAATTGCCTCGCCATCAACATAACCCTGGATGGTGCCGGCGATGAATTTTAATGGCCCATGACCCAATTTCATTTCAACCCCGTTTACGACCAATTTCGCTTCCATAATTAACCCTCCTTTTGAATATAAAGTGATTGCTCCCTTTAGATTTGGGGAACAGGTGACAGGGAATATCATTCGGTCATTAAGGATACTCCCCAGGCTTACCCCTGACTTGAATTCTAGGGTTTCAGCAAGCTCAAAAACAAAGGCCTGCTTTTGATTTACCGCCTTTCTTAATTCAATGGCTTTGGTTTGAGATTGATAAAAACAGGCGAATAGCTGCTCTAACTGGTAATGCCACAGGATCAGACCCTTAGATGGTTTCAGAATATCGTCAACCACCGGCGTTTTCTGGATCTGCCCGTGATCGTAATCAATTGGGCCATGGATATGCTCTAATCTGTGATGGTCTAACAGAAACAATAAATCCGAAAAGCCGGTTGGATGGTGTTGACTTAAATATTTCCGGAAATCATTTTTGAGTCCCAGGGTTTCCCCCGGCTTTAATGAGTTGGTCAAGTACCCGAAAACAGGCTGAACCTCCCCGTCGTCCAAGTAAATGCCATAAAAATATTTGAAATCTTTGGTCTCGGAAACCTCCGGGAACAGGGTCCGGGTCAAGTCCAAATTTTTTGATACCTGAAAATTACCCTCGAAAATTGTCTTGGAATTCATAACACCCTCCTTTTGATTGGTTTAACTTGTCAAAAATAATGCCCGGAATTCTGGAACCATTCCCGGAACCTCGCCGTCGGTCATGTAACACACTGTCTCCGGCCCTGATGATGATCGCAGAATATCAGAGATGGTCTCTATATCCGTTAGACTGACATCCGGGCGTTTAAACAGGATAAATAAAATTACCGCCCGGGCCTGAAGCAAACCGGCCCCGTTTTCCATAAACAGTTTTTCAAGGGCCGGGCCATAAGCCGCATGGATCGCTTCAATCCAGGCGTAGCCGAGCTCATGGCCTCCACAGACATGAACCGTATCCGCTGAATCATAACCCATAATCCCACCACAATGACCCTGGTAAATGCTTTGAATCAGGGTAAGGGCATCCCTATCCCTGCTCAATATCAAGCCCTCCCTCTTATCTATCTGGAAGGAATCTGTTATCTTCGATCCCTGAGATAGTGTTCCGATTGACCAGAGAAAGAAGGGGGTATGATTCAAAATCAACTCTCTGGCCCGGTTGAAATCCGGATGGTTAATTGCCCCGACAAGAAAAACCATGGCCTGATCTCCCAGCTTATCTTTGATATTAGGTCCATAAGGGTAGGCTTCTAACTGCGGGAAAGGGTTGACCTGGTAATTGATGGTTTGGGGTGTTGCTCTCAGCCCTGGAATTAATTCTTCCCCGGTCTGCCCGATCCCGATAACAATCCCTCTCATTTTCTCAGTGAAATTATCCGCTTGATTGTTCATGAAATAATTCTCCTGGTTAGACAGTTAACAATTCTGTTTCATAGTTTTCAACTTTGCGCTTTTGCGTCTTTGCGTGAGGCCTTTTCTGTTCCGGTTTATCCGGGTCAGGTATGAATCCGTGTAATCTGCGTAATCTGTGGATCATT
>Ga0233431_1006404_pt1 | contig 10628 bp, 10 predicted proteins | sample SI_118_April2016_FD_179867 | JGI IMG/M metagenome (GOLD analysis project Ga0233431, IMG submission 179867) | Seawater microbial communities from Saanich Inlet, British Columbia, Canada - SI_118_April2016_200_MG | ecosystem: Environmental > Aquatic > Marine > Inlet | place: Canada: British...
AATGTTCTTTTGAAGCTGTTTGCTCAACTGAACCCAAATGAAAGCCCGTACAAAATGAGCATTGCACAATTCGCACTCTAAAAACTAGCACCAATGGTTACTAAAGCCACAGGGGTAACCCTTGATGTCTGGCGGTTAGGAGAAGAAGCAGGAAGAGTCTATGAACAGCAAGATATAGCAACAAAAGAAATAATGCAGTACATGTATACTGAGAGCATTGGAGAATTAGATGAACGTTTAAAAAATGTTGATACCTCCCTTGCTGCTGCGAGAGACCCTGATGTTTCATTATCTTCTGCAAATCCAAATCAATATGTTGCTAGCGGAACTAGCAATCGCTTTGAGCGAGATACCATAAGGCTAAATGCGACTAGTTATGCAAAAAGGTTAGCGAGTCGGAGAAATTTGATTTACCAATATACGCTTCAGAAATATTACAAACTCAAGTTTTCTGGAATTGCTGAAGATATCTTTACTCGGACAAGGAGTAGAGTAGATCAACGAATAGGAGAACTCATTCCTGATGCTGTCCAGAAATTTACTGCGGTTTATGAGAGCCTTTATTCGGAAAACCCAGAAAATTGGTCAAATGCTGTTCACAGTTGCCGTCGTATTTTGCAAGATTTAGCAGATGCAATATTCCCTGCACGCGATGATAGTGTTATTCAAGTTGATGGAAAAGAAAGAATTGTAAAATTAGGGAAAGAAAACTACATCAATAGAATTATTGCTTTTGTAGAAGAAAAAGCTTCATCAGAAAGGTTTGAGGAGATTGTAGGTTCTAATTTAGCATATTTAGGAAATAGGCTTGATAGCACATTTCAGGCATCGCAAAAAGGATCACACTCAAATATTGTAGATCGAGACGAGGCAGACCGATATGTTGTGTACACATACTTACTAGTTGGTGATGTCTTGTCACTTTATACAAAAATATAATTGCACCTAGAAAACGTACCTGACTTTGTAAGAGAATTGGACAGGAGAATATATTCTCCCTACCATAAGCAAATAATGCAGGCTGTTAGGTAGCAAATTATCTGGAATATAAACATACTCTGTTGTACGGAGGGAATATGAATATTGACACTATTATTCAGATCATTCAACTTGTTATTACGATTTTAGGGCTTGTATTCATTTGGATACAAATTAATAGGAGCCGAAAAGATGCTTTAACCGGATCATTTATAAGTTCACTTTCTGAGAGATGGCTTGCGATAGAGGATAGGAGACTTAATCTTAGGGAAGATGATATAAAGGTGTATTATAAGTATTTGATACCTGAATTAAATGATTTGCTCAAAACAAAATATCAAGGTAACCTTTCTTCGTTTTTATCAGATTACGTTTTCAATGATGATGACATAAAACTTAAGAGTAAAGAAAAAATCTTTGCTCTCATTTTAAGAGAGTATGCAGAAATCGATGCTATATTCAATTATTGCGAAGAGGAGTTTGTCGTTGCAAGTCATTTGAAACTGGTTGATAAAAAATTGTGGGATTATTGGGAATATTACTTGGCCCTAAATTTTAAGTCAGAACAAATGAGAAACTATTGGGATTTAAGAATGAAACATGGTGCTACTTGTCCAGAGTTTGTAAAATTTGTGGAAAAGAATTATTTTAAGAAAACCCAAAAATAAAAATATTGTTTTGATGAAACCAGAAGCTAACTCCCCACATACGTCCTCAACAACGTAGATTTTTCTTCTGCTTTAACGGTGAATTCTCCCAGCGCGGCAGGCAGGAGGGTGAAGCGGATCGCGTTCAGGGTCAGGTCATTAACGCTAACTTGCCCCTCTATCGCTCCCCAAATTTCCATAGTGGCACCAGAACAAAATCCGTGGTAAGTTGCGCCGGCGTCCATTTCGACTTTTTCGGTGATGAAATAACGATTTTCACATAAGCGCAAGCGGCGGACGCCATCTTCATCTAAGATCAAAAGCGGTTCTGCCAAACTCGGCTCAACCTGCGCAAAGTTGGTCACATCCAAAGCTTTATCCACATGCAAGGGGCGCGGATTTCCATCTGCGCCGAGCCTGTTCCAATCGTAAACGCGATAAGTCGTATTCGAGTTTTGCTGAATTTCGGCGATGATCAGCCCACCCATAATGGCGTGCAATGAGCCTGCGGGCACACAAATGTGGTCACCCTTTTTGACGGGGATGTGATGCAAAAAAGGCTCGAGTTTCCCCTGCTGTATGGCTTTACCAAAAAGCTCAGGCGAAGTCCCTGCTTTGACACCTAAGATCACTTCGGCATCTGCTTCGGCGTGGAGCACCACCCACATTTCTGTTTTGCCGAGTTCATTGCCTTCATTTTTTAGGGCATATTCATCATTTGGGTGTACCTGCACAGAGAGGGGGCGGTTTGCATCGAGCAGTTTGATGAGTAATGGGAATTTACCCCGCTCATGCGCCCATTGACTATTTTCCCCAATCAAATCCAGGCCTAATTCCTCTTGAAGCTGAGTGAGAGAATAGCCTGCAAAATCTCCATTTTCGACGAGACTTGTGCCGTCTTTATGAGCGGCGATATCCCAGCTTTCGGCAATCACGCCGTCTTTGGGCAGTTCTCGTCCCAGTTTCTCAAGATTTCGTCCGCCCCAAATATAATCTTTAAGAACAGAGCTAAATAGCAAGGGAATTAGTTTTTTTGTCATTTTGATATTGTACAGCAAAAATAATAAACAACATTGAGAGTGCGATACATGCCGAAAGGGTACAGACAAAGAGCCTTTAAACAAACGAACCCGCTCAAAAGGCGGGTTCATTTATCCAACTACTTACAAAGGAGGAGAAAAAGATGTCTTATTCTTTATGAAAAGAAGTATAAGAGTTGTCAGACCTTTTCGATAGTGACAGGCATCATCTTCCAAGATGACAAAGAGCGTCGTTTAGAACTGTGTTCATTTGCTCAATTTGTATAGTATGTTTTTATTATAATCTGCCAGGTATAGCGAACCTTCTTCATCTTCACCAAAGCTGGAGATCAGCGTTCCGGTATAAAAGATAGAGCGCGATTGCCACACACCATCTACATTTAGTAATCCCCAAACCTGCCCGCTGCAAAAATCGCCGTAAAAATAAATTCCCTGCCATTCGGGGAACTCCTCCCCGCGATAAACTACACCGCCTGTCACTGAGCAACCTTCATCATGGTCATACTCCGCTACGGGTGCGATCACCCCCAAACTGGCAGGCGGCTCCTGCAAAAAGATGTGATTGCCTTCCATATAGTTCCAGCCAAAATTTGCACCGCCCTCAGCGCCAGCAGGCAGAAAACTGATCTCTTCCCAAATATCTTGGCCAACATCGGCAATGTAGAGATCGCCGGTCAAAGAATCGAAACTGAAACGCCAGGGGTTACGCAAACCATAAGCCCAAATTTCGGGTAGAGCTTCCCCTTTCAAAAAGGGATTATCTGCGGGGACGACGTAAGTCTCGCTGCCATCCACATCAATGCGCAGAATTTTGCCGAGATAAGTATCCAGATTTTGCCCATATCCATGCGGATCGTCACCTGAGCCGCCATCACCGAGGCCGATATACAGGAATCCGTCTGGGCCAAAGGCAAGTCCGCCACCGTTATGATTGCCATAAGGTTGTTCGATATGGAGGAGAACCGCTTCGCTCTTGACATCGGCTTGGTTCGCGTTTTCCGAAACCTGGTAGCGGGCAATAACCGTATTCCCGTTAAGGTCAGTGTAGTTAATGAAAAAGAAGCCATTTTCTACATAATTGGAATGAAAAGCCAAACCCAATAGACCTTGCTCTGAACCATTGGTTCTGACCTTTTTGCTGATATCAAGAAAAGGCTTATCTGCGAGTAAATTATTTTCGAAAATGCGAATTAATCCGCCCCGCTCAACAATGAAGAGACGATTTGAACCATCTCCCGCGTGTTGGATGTCGAGCGGTTGATCGAATCCCTTTGCGACGATTTTCCAGTGATATTGCGCAGGGTCAGGGAAAGTATCTACAGAAGGAGGTGTTTCAGGTGCAACATCCGCTGTGGGAGCGGGGGAAGCGGTTTCTGCCGGGGTTACGTGAGGGGTTGCTATAAGGGGAGCAGGTTGAGGCGTTGGTTCGCTTACACTGGTGCAAGCTGTGAATGCGAGGCTGATTATTAATCCAAATAATAATTTTTTCATCGCGGTCTCCTGATCCTAATCGTCAATAATTTCGCCATCTACTACATCACTGGGGGCTTCACCCGTGAGTGCCGAAAGATGTTCTTCGACAACATGAGGGGGGCAAAGCTCGATGAAAGAGGCAAGCCCAAACCACATGATGGCAACATCATCTACTGCGCCAAGAACGGGAACCAGCGCGCCAGAAATAAGGTCAATGGGAGAGATGAGGTAAATGATCGAGGCCCAGGGAAGGAGCTTGTATAGCCCGTTTACGCGGTTATCGCCCATGAGCCGTGCGATGAGTTTTGCGCGCAAGATCAGGTCTTGGAGGATATTGCCGTCTATATTTGATACTTTTCTACTGTTATTTTGATTTGCCATTTTTTTCTCCAGTTTGGGGAATAGGTATTTGCCAAGGGGTGACGAAGATTATAACTGCCATTTCCTTACTTAACCCAAGTTGCTACCAAAGGTGGTTGATGGATACTGCTACGACAAAAAGCGCGACCTTCAATTCAAAGCCTTTGGCGGTAACCGCATGAATAGACTTTGGCAATAAACGCTCAATCAGGCTGCCAGTTGTTTCAACAATCTTTCTAATCGTAGATTGAAGATAATAGAAGTATGGCGGTACTTTTCTCCGAGAGTTTTTCTTGCGCAGAGGCACAAGCTCAAGTCCGGCTTCACGCATCACATCTTCAATCAAATAGTCATTGTAAGCTTTGTCTCCAGTAACCCAGGATTTTTCAGGTAAGTCAAATTCATAAAGCCGTAATGCACTTGTATCACTGAAAGAGCCTGGCATCAGGAAAAACTCAACCGGTTCGCCATGTTCTGTCACTAAAACATGAACACGCACACCGTAAAAGTAGCGTTTTTTACTTGGTATATAGCCTCGCCACTCTTCACCTTGGACGATTTTTGACCGGCGGATACGGTAGTTATCACAAACTTGGATCGGAAAACTGTCCAGAACATAGGTCGAACGCTCATTCAGTTTTTTCCATGTTTCACCGAGACGCAGGAAGAGCGTCAAAAAGAGTTCACTGATTGCATGCAGGCGACGATTGAAACGGCTCTTGCTTAACATGTTGGGTATGTAGCCCATATCGTACATGAAGCGGCTTGCCATGAGAAAGTTCCCTTTGAAGTAGAGAGCGGCGACTAATGCGGTCGTCATCACTTCTGCATCGCTCATCTTGCGTTGAGAATCTTCATAGTGATGTAAGGACTTCAGCATATCTTCACAAAGACAAAAAATGACTATAATTTGTGTATCCATGAGTTTCTCCTGGCTATTGGGTGTTTGGTTACAACCAATTTACAAGAAACTCATGGATTTTGCTAGACCATCAACTCAAGGTCGCAACTTGGGTTAAGATATATCACGTTATTTATGGGGAAATCCTATTTCGTATAAATCTCTTCTTTCAGCATTTGCCCCAAACGAGCGATTCCTTCACGGATCGTATCCGGATCTGAGAAGGAGAAATTCAGGCGCATCGTATTTTCACCGCCACCATTGGCATGGAAAGGAGCGCCAGGTACATAGGCCACTTTTTTCTCTACGGCTTTTTCGAAGAGCTCTATTGCATTTAATTCTTTAGGGAGAGTCACAAAGAGGAACATTCCTCCTTCCGGGTGTGTCCACTTCACTTCTGTGGGGAAGAGTTCATCCATCGCCTCGAGCATGGCATCGCGGCGTTCTTTGTAAGTGGCGCGGATAACTTCTACGTGTTTATCAATAAAGTCATTTTGGCTAACTTCATAGACGGCTATCTGGTTAAAGCTGGATGTGTGTAGATCTGCACCTTGTTTAGCTTGCACCAATCTTTTGATAACACTCTCTGCGCCTATGGCCCAGGCAATTCGAAGGCCAGGGGCAAGAAGTTTGGAGAAAGTACTCAAATAGATCACATTCCCGTTATAGTCACTGCCATTTTGTCCACGAAATTTGCTGTCTACAACAGCCACGGGCGGAAGGTGATCGCCCTCGAAACGAATTTGCCCATAAGGATCATCTTCGATGATCGGGGTTCCGTAATGGTCGGCTAATTTCACCAGTTCTTCTCGGCGTTTTAAGCTTAGGGTTACGCCGCTGGGATTTTGGAAATTTGGCAGAACATAGATAAATTTTGCCCCTCTACGAAGTGCCTTTTCCAACTCAGAAGTGATCATGCCCTCTTCATCCATTGGAACAGAGAGATATTCTGCGCCATAAGCATTCCAGGCTTGCAATGCGCCAAGATAAGAGGGATTTTCTACGACAACCTTATCCCCACGATTGATAAAAAGTCGCCCGATCAGATCAAGTGCTTGCTGAGAACCAGAAGTGATAGAAATATTCTCAGGCCTAACATTTAAACCATAACGAGCCGAACGCTTTACGATCACTTCACGTAAGGGGAGATAGCCTTCGGTCGTGCCATATTGCAAGGCTTTTTCTGGATTATTCTCCAGGACGCGATATGCAGCTTCTTGAAATTCTTTAACTGGGAAAACCTTTGGCGCAGGTAAGCCACCTGCGAATGAGATGATCTCTGGTTTTTGAGTCAGTTTCAAGATCTCGCGAATAAAGGAACTTTTCATTGCTTGCATACGGTGGGCATAACGATATTCCCAGGGTGTTTCCATTGAATCTCCTTTTAGAAATTAGAAATAAAAAGACCTGATAAGTTGATAAAAACCGATCAGGTCTTTTTTTGATTCATTATTCTCTGTAGCACATAAAATAGTCAAACTTATTCATAGTTCCATTATAACAGTCTGTCATTATTTTTAGTCATTATTGAGTCTAATAAAGGTCAGAGAAGTTATTTCACTGTCACCCACACGCCGACGAATACCAGTAGCAAGCCCAATGCACGGGTGATATCGAAAGAGCGAGCGTGCACGCCCAATAATCCGTAATGATCCAGAATAACGCTAACGAGCAATTGTCCCGCAACGATCAACACTACAGAGGGCGCAACGCCAACACGCGGGACCATATAACTCATCCCGGCGATGACGACCAATCCCAGCACACCTGCGCCCAGCGCGTACCAAGGGACTTCTCGCCAGCGGGGTAAATTTCTGCCGCCATAAAAAAGCAGAGGGATCAATGCAGCTAAAGTTCCGCCGAGGTGAATATAAAAGACGCTTTCCAGCGTGCCGATCTTTTGGCTCATCAGGCTAGATAGCGGCCCCTGCAACCCAACAGCAATACCGCCGACCAAACCCAAAAGGATTATAAAACCTAAGCTTCCCATATTTACTCGTGAACTATGCCCTCAGGCATAATTCTCCCCGTCATTTTGGCATTAAAATAGAGTAGGTGTTTATGAAATCGAGTCACTATATCTCCTTCTTTTTGGACAGAGAGAAATTATAATACCAAATGGGATGAATTACCGTGCCGCACCTGGATTTAGGCTTGCTTGCTGCGAAAAACAGCATCTCTGCCCAAACCTTATCTCGTTAGCCCTGCTCAACAGGCAAATTCTCATTCAAAAACGCCCCAACCTTCTCCCAAAATTCAGGATGATAATGACAGTCACTATGCCCTTTCTGCGGGACAATCCACAAACGCGTTTTTTCAGGATTTGCAGCGCACAGATCATTGGCCTGCTCAAGGGGAATCGTCTCGTCATTTTCACCGTGAATCAAGAATATCTCCGCTTCTGTATTTGGGAGATAGTTCTCAGGGGCAATTTTTTCAAAATCAAGACCATGGCGCAAACGCATATAGCCAAATAACAACGTTCCCACAAAGCGCGGAACACCTTTCTCTGCAAATTGTCCCCTCATCACTTTGATCGGATGCGACATCGCCCCAACTGTCACCGCCGCTCGGACGCGCTCATCCTGTCCTGTCGCAGCGATAGATGCGCCACCGCCAATCGACAAACCGATCAAGCCAATTTCTTGCGAAAATATACGCTCATTACCCGAAATATAATCTAGCACAGCGAGCACATCTTCGGTAAAAGTACCTACTGTTGGATGTTTGATAACCGTGCTGCTGCCATGATTGCGCGCGTCGAAAGCCAGTAAATTATATCCCTGCGGATACAATTTTCGGATATATGCCATCATCCGCTCCAGATTTCTGCTCCAGCCATGCACGAGAATTAGCGTTGGCGCATCTGGGGAATTTGGCATCCACCAGCCATAAAGAGAGCCGCCATCTGCCACAGGGATTTCTATCTCCTCGAAGGAGATTCCAAACTTCTCCGGCGTGTGGCGATGAGGGGGAGAGTCGTAAGCATACATGTGCGCAATGCCGTAGTCGAGGGCAAAAGAAAAAACAACGACGATGATCAGAACCCAAAAGACGGTCATTTTTTATTTCCTTAAATAATAGTTATAGGACTTTCGCTCCTTGCGCTCCAGCTGGATTTGCAATCCAGCGATTCTCTCACGAAGACGGGGATTACAAATCCCCTCAGAGCATTTTTTAGCCTGTGAAGCGAAAGTCCTAAGTTATTTGCTTACAGCTTATCCTAAAAACAATTTTCAAAGGGCTTTCACAATCGCCTAGAAGCAATGCTCTGCGTTGCGCTTTGTCTATCGTGTCCCAACGCAGAGCATTGGGGCAAGGGCTGTAAAAATGCGTAAGTCCTATAAATAAGGCTACAAAAGTCCCCGAGACTTTTGTAGCCTACCTTCTCTATAAACTACTTTTGAAAGAAGTCTACTCTACAATCGCCCCATCTCCCCCACGGCGACTATCGCCAACTGCCACCCAATTTCCATTCTCCAGAGCAACGGCGTGCGTGCCGCCGAAATACATATTCAGGCTTTTCCAACGATTGACGTTATAGCCCATCTCCTCCAATACCGCCGCTCTCTCTTCTGGAATGCCTCCTTCAAGCTGCAAAACCCCTTCGCCAAAGTGAATACGTGGCAGATGGACGGCTTCTTCAAGCGGGAGTTTGAAATCGATCACATTTGATACAGCTTGCAAAATAGCCGAGCGCAAACGGCTTGAGCCGCCGCTCCCCAGCACCATTTGCGGCGCACCATCTTTCAGCAAAATGGTCGGTGACATCATCGTCGTCAAGCGTTCACCAGGGCGCATTTTATGAAATCCCTGCGGGTGTAAATCGGCTTCGCCGAGCATATTATTCATGCAAATCCCCGTCCCCTCCACCACATAGCCCGCGCTCTCGCCCGCCGTCGTTGTTACGCCCACAAAATTCCCCGCTGCATCCACAACGCTGATATGCGTCGTATGATCGGGGCCTTTGGGATAAAGCGGCTCTGTGGGAGGGTTAGCCCCCAGCAGAATCTCCTTTAATTTCTCTTGATATACCCCTAAATGTTTCTCGTTTAAGAATCTTTCGACACGCTCTTGGCTCGAACTTGCCTCCGCATCCCAAAGAGGACGGGCGATATTTGTTAGACGCATCGCTTCTGCCAATACGCGGATATGCTCCACGCCGAGATGCGTCATCTCTGCTAAATTGACCGATTCGAGCAATTTGAGCGTGAAAGCGATCAATCCGCCGCCCGTGGAGGGCATAGCGGGAAGAAGTAGCTCCACATCACGGTAGGAGATGCGCAGCGGTTCGAGATGGCGCACCTGATAATTTACCAAATCCGATTCGGTGATCAGTCCGCCGTGAGATTTTTGATCCTGGATAATTGCTTGAGCAATGGAACCACGTGAAAAGGAGAGCGATCCCTCTTCTGCCAATTGAGCGAGATTCTCTGCCAGTTTTGGAAATGCGTTTTTCTCGCCCGCGAGCCAAGCCGATCCATCCCGTTTTTTATACATGGCGTTAATTTCGGGCGTGTCTTCGTAAATGGGGGTCAGAAAATCGAGCACATATTCCTGCGAGGGGGAAAGCTCCACGCCCTTGCGCGCCATGCGGATGGCTGGCTCGAGGAGGGTTTTGAAAGGGAGTGTGCCATGCTCTTTGGCGAGGGCACACAACCCCGCGACGATGCCCGGCACGGCGGTGCTGGCGCGCCCGATATAGAGAGAATCCTGGGCGGGGCCATAATCGGATTGAACTTCGTGAAAATCCATTTCAGGGAAAGGTTTGCCGGAAGGCATATCGACGAAAAAGTCGTAGACTTCGGCTTTATCTTCTTTGATGTCGCCAACAATGGCGATGCCGCCCCCGCCGATACTGGTCATGACCGATTCGGCGACAAAGGAGGCAAAAACAGCCGCGATGGCTGCGTCTATGGCGTTGCCGCCTTTGGCTAAAATCTCTTCTCCGGCTGCGACGGTTTGTGCGTCTCCGCCTGCGATGACACCTTTCATAAGTACATTTCCTTTTAGCAAAGCGTTCCTCCCCCGCTAGCGGGGGAGGTTAGGTGGGGGCTTTTATCGCCCCCCTCTAGCTCCCCCCGTTTACGGGGGGAGAACGTTATTTTTTAAGATTGGCATAGTATACCCTTTGAGGGGGAAGAAGAAGGATGAAAAAGAGTAAAAGTAGCTAAAGACCACATTGACATACAGTGAGAAAAGTGTGTATACTATATGTGTATGATAAAG
>Ga0233431_1006406_pt1 | contig 10626 bp, 5 predicted proteins | sample SI_118_April2016_FD_179867 | JGI IMG/M metagenome (GOLD analysis project Ga0233431, IMG submission 179867) | Seawater microbial communities from Saanich Inlet, British Columbia, Canada - SI_118_April2016_200_MG | ecosystem: Environmental > Aquatic > Marine > Inlet | place: Canada: British...
CGCCATCGGGTTCCAATATACATTAGTTTCGGAGGTGATCTGGGTTTCCTGCGAAAAAAGCAGCCACGCCGGTATTTTCCTGTTGAATGTAATGGCCCCGGACGTTCCGAACGTATTTTCAAGCGTATAATAATCACGTGTACCCGAAAGACCGACAGCAAGGTTCAATCCCTTGATACGCTTAAACGTACGGGTTCCGCCGGCAGATAGAATCCCGGTTATCGGATGTTTTCCGGCACCGGAATACATAAAGGTTTTCGTCCGTATCTTCACATACGGTTTCGCGGGAAACAGCGCCAAATTATAGGTATATTTGTTCGAAAGCTCTACCTCATCCTGATTCCGCTGCGTATTATAACTTATTCCCTCGGATTCATCGGTTTTCGATCCCATCCGTTTATACGAGAACCGCAGGAAATTCTCGAAAAGATGCTTCTTGACCGTTTTATTCATCGTCAAAAGATTATTCTGAGAGTTAAAGATAAAATTACCCGAATATTTATCATCCATGTTCCTGAACGGCTTCGGAATCCTGTCGCCATACAGCGATTTATCGTCGTTCACATCAGTACGGTCAAAGTTCGAGTTCAGCGAAATATTAAGGCTGAGATCCCATATCTTTTCCCGGTGCGCCTTTCTGATACGCTCTTCTTTTTCGGCAAGATAACTCTCCGCGACATGCTGCATGTCAACTCCGGTCAAAGTATAGTTGCGGCCGAATTTGAACTGATCGTACCCGTTGCCGCCGAGCCGCAGAAATTTTGAGACCATAACGGTGTAATCACGCTCGTCCATGATCGGCAGAGAATTCACTTTCATGTCATCGCTGATCCCGGACACAAAAAGCCGCATTTCGCCATCCGGTTCAGCGGCGCTCTGCTCCATGATCGATTTCAGCAGGTCCCCTTTCAGATCATAGGAAATAAGCTCGTTATCCGGCTTGATTACCTCGCGGACATTCAAAACGGAGAGGCTGTCCTCAAGAGGATAATAGTACATGCTTTGGCGCTCCAGAAACACCGCATCACTCTCATATACCTCTTTAAGTATTGACGCTACCTCGCTGCCCGCCTTGATAATATAAGCGCCCTCATCTTCGAGACGTTTCAGTCTGTCGGTTATCCGGGTCAGTGTTGCGCCGATCTCTTTTTCGGGCAGGAAGCGTTCACCGAGGGTGATGTCGGAAAACTCGATCGTCTCGATACCGTCAATATCTTTCACATTCAGATAGCCGAGATGACCGCTCGATTCCGGGCCGATATAAACCGGTTTTCCGGCGATATGAACCGACGTGGTCGTTATCTCCGTTTCGGAGAAACCGCCCTCCTGATTGTTCGTCACGAACAGATCGATAAACGAATGCTTTGCAGCCAGCTCCAATATCTCGTTTCTGTCCATCCGCCCGGCAACAATAATAACGCTCGCATATTCGGAGATCACATCCCAATAGATATTCTCGATCGCCTCGTCATAGGAGATGACATCCACACCCAAAACGTTCTCGTCGGGCGCGTCTTTCAGCGTATTCATGTCCGACATGGCGATTATGCAGATCCGGGTGCCCGAGAGATTCCGTATCACATACGGGGCGACAAGCGGCTCACGCGTCCGTTCGTCGAGAAGGTTTGCAGAGAGAAATTCGGGGGATTTTGCGGCCTTTGCTGAAAGAGCGATCTCCATGAACCGGTCGACACCGAACATGAATTCGGAGCTTGAGGGGATGATATAGTCGATTCCAGCGCGGCGCGCCTCATTCATGAAGATAGCACCGTCGTCATGGGTGACGATCCTTTCCGGGCCGAGAAACGAGCCGAAACTCATGGCAATTCCGCTCTCCCCTTTCAGACGTCCGAACGCAGTTGCCTGTCTGCTCAGTATATCGATAGAGCCGGCGGTGTTCCAGCCGAACATGATCGAATACACGCTCTCATCGTTCTGCGGGTACACGTCTGCGGCATTTCCGGCGAAAACCGCAAAGGTCAGGATGATCAATATAAATGTATGGAATGCTTTCAAGAGTTATTTCCCGCATTGAGCCGAATTTTCCATATAACACGAACTGATAAAATATAGGCTATAACATTCATAATTCAAAGTTTAAAGTTATTCGGAGAGTAAAAGAATTTTCCGCCGTTTCAAAAAAAATACACGAAAACTATTTTTAATTAACTTTTGCTTTTATACGGTTGAAACTGTATTTTTCTCAATCTGAATATAAATTACGAATCCGCATCAACCCGGAGGCTGCATGAAAGCTGTTATACTTGCCGCAGGTAAAGGCACCCGAATGAAAGATATCACGAAAACCATACCAAAACCGATGGTGATTGTCAAAGGCAAACCCATGCTCGAGCACATTGTCGAATTCATAAAAACCGCCGGGATCACAGAGCTCGGACTTGTCGTAGGGTATAAAAAGGAGATCGTTATCGATCATTTCGGAGACGGTTCCGCGTTCGGCGTGTCGATTACCTATATCGAGCAGATCGAGCAGAACGGCACCGGAGCGGCGCTCGGCCTCGCGAAGGATTTTGCCGCCGGAGAGTCCGTATTCTTTACATTCGGCGACGTCATGACCACAGAGGATAATTATCAGGCAATGGTCGAGATGTATAATGCCGGCGGATGCGAAGTGCTTATGGGGCTGAACACCGTCGACGATCCGTACCGCGGTGCAGCGGTGTATCTCGACGAGGCCAAAAATGTTATCGATATGATCGAAAAGCCGGAAAAAGGGACCTCCACGACGAATCTGAATAATGCCGGACTCATGGTGCTTTCGGCGGCTATATTCGACTATACGTCGCGGCTAACGCCCTCACCACGCGGCGAATATGAACTGACGGACGTTTTTGGAATGATCCGGTCCGACGGCAAAGCGGTAAAAGGATATGAACTTTCGGGATACTGGAAAGATGTCGGAACACCGGAAGACCTTGACAAAATCAATGAAATGCTTTAATCACGGGACATGTGATAAATATGAAAGCTTTGAAATAATCATTTATAAAATTCCGACACATATAATACAGCCCCCCATACCCCCCGAGGGGGGGCAAAAACCTTGAAAATTGTACAAATAAGTCCCCCACCGGGGGATTTTTAAGCTGGTAATGGTAAAAAATATCATATCTTTTTTTATGATTATTAATAATATTAAATCAAAGGTTTCAATATGACAATCAGTACCATGATACAGGCGTTTGAAACGGAGTTCGGCGAATCTCCCGTATATATAATCGAGGCGCCCGGCCGTGTCAACCTGATCGGAGAACACACCGATTATAACGGCTTGCCGGTCATGCCCGTTTCAATTGCCAACACTACCAAAGCGCTTGTTTCACCCCGGAAAGATGCGCACGTACATATCGCGGACACCACTAAAAAATACGATCCCTCGACATTCGATATCAGGCCGGACATCCCCCACTCCCCCCAGGGGGACTGGTCGAATTATGTGAAAGCGGCGGCAGATGCGCTCTCTGGTCATCAGGGATTTTCAGGCGTACGGTGGCGAGGGATGAACGTGCTGTTCGAGGGCAGTATTCCGAGATCGGCGGGATTATCGTCATCATCGGCGATGGTTATCGCCTCCGCGCTCAGCCTGCTCGCGTCAAACGGGATCGAAATGGATCCCATGGAACTTGCGGAGCTCATGGCGGCCGGCGAACGGTATGTGGGAACTCAGGGCGGCGGAATGGATCAGGCAGTGTGTATGCTCGGCAAACGGGGCCATGCGGTCAAAATCGATTTTTTTCCGCTGCGATATGAATATATTCCGTTTCCGGACGATCATTCCATACTTGTTGCCAACTCATTGATCAGGGCCTCGAAATCCAAAAATGCGCTGGTGCAATATAACCGGAGAGCAGCGGAATGCCGCCTCGCAACGGCGTTTATCAACGGCACATACAAACCTGACACGCCGCTGAGTCTGCTCGGCAATCTGCCCGGAAAGGATTTTTTCACAGCGTCCGGGACACCCGAAGTGTCCGGGACACCCGAAGTGTCCGGGACACCCGGTGCATTCGTAGAGGCAACATTCGAGCAGGAAACATACTCGCTCGCGGAGATATCCTCCGTAACCGGACTCACGGAAACATCTCTCACGGATAAATATTTACTCGACCGCGACGGAAATCCTATACCCTTTGTAGAAAATGGAGAAAACGAGGATGGAAAATTTTTACTCCGCAAGCGGGCGCGCCATATCCTCACCGAGGCCGGCCGTGTTGAGAAAAGCTGCGAGGTCCTCCGCCGGGGAGATGCCGCGGGATTCGGCGCACTCATGAACCTGTCGCACAAAAGCTGCAGCGAGGATTATGAAATATCCACACCGGAACTTAATACGCTTACAGAGATCATGTGCGAATCGGGCGCACTGGGGGCACGGCTGACCGGTGCGGGTTTCGGGGGATGCGCGGTTGCGCTTGTCAGAGATGAAGTTCTCGGGAAATGCGTGGACAAAATCTGCGAATTGTATTACAATGATTACATGGGGACGATGCACCCCGAACTTCTGGAAAACCGTGATATACGAAAAGATATTTTCGCGGTCAAACCCTCCGAGGGCGCGCGGATCAACGCTCTATAGACATACGGGGAACATTTTCATGCCGATGAAATCTGCCGATAAATGCAATCTTCTCATATGCCGCTGTGTCGAAACGCAGCGGGCGTTTTTCGATCTTCTCGAACAGATGAAATGCAGGGTCGAAGAAATTACCTCGCTGGATGAATTGCTGATTCAGGCGCGCGATACTCAACTTATATTGCTTGAGTTTTCGGATATTTCAACAGATGATCCTCCGAAGCCGTATATGATCTATCTTCCGGAAAATATCTCAGAAGAAAGCCGATCGGTCATTAAGATATTTATCAATTCCATTCTGAATGAATCAGAGGGCAATCCGGAGCTTTTTTCCCGGAAATATAATTATCTGACGTTGAGTGAAGTTGAGAATTTACACATAATTAACATGCTGAACCGATGTGAATGGAACGTCAAAACAGCCGCGAAACAGCTTGGGATCAACCGCACCACCCTTTACCGTAAAATTGAAAAATACGGAATAACGAGAAAATAATAATTTCCATGCCATATCATTATCCATGCAATTATTTGTCCAAATAGTATAGAAAGGGAGAGAGTTATGAACCGCAATCATGTGAATACCGGACAGGCACTATTGAAAAGCCTGACTATATTTATACTCGCCGCGCTTTTACAGGTCTTATCCGCGAACTGCGATGAACCTCCCGCTCAGATGAAACTCTGGTATGACGAGCCGGTTCCGGGCTGGGACGCGGGAATAGATGCATGGAAACCGCTCCGCGATTTCGACCGGACACAGGATAATCCGTGGAATTCTGCGCTGCCTGTCGGTAACGGCCGACTCGGCGCGATGGTTTTCGGCGGGGTGGAATTTGAGCGCATACAGCTGAATGAGGAAACCCTTAGAGGCGGAGGGCCGATCGACCGTAACAATCCCCATGCCATTGACCATATGCCGGAACTCCGCCGTCTTTTGTTCGAGGGACGGAGCGATGAAGCCGGATTTCTGCTGAATTCCAAAATGCTCGGACTACCTACGCGGGCAATGGATTCACGGACGCTGGGCGAATTGTGGCTGAGCTTTCCGGGAATGGCAGCGCCCGGGAACTATTACCGCGATCTCGATCTCGAAACGGGGATCGCATCGGTCAAATTTGAATCGAACGGTACAACCTATACGCGTGAAGTCTTCGCAAGCGTTCCCGATCAGGTCATTGTCGTGCACATGAAAAGCAGCACTCCCGGCGGAATAACCTGTGATATAGAATTGAACCGCACGGAGGAATCCAATACGCTCATAACCGGGCCGGGGAAAATCGTTCTGCGCGGCACAAAAGAGAAATTCTACGCACATGCCGAGGTGCGTATCAACGGCGGCGAAAAAGATACGGCAGGCGATTATAATAAAGGATGGAGTCCTTCTCCGGGCAGGAATATATCAGTAAAAAATGCCGACGAAATCACCATCCTTATAGCGGCGTCCACGGGCTGGAAATCGCCGAAAGACCAGAGCGGAGATCCCGACGCGGAATGCGAAGAATACCTTGCCCGTTTAGAGAGAAAATCCTATGCCGAGCTGAAAGCGGCACATATCGGGGATCACAGCCGGATGTTCAACCGCGTTTCGCTCGATGTCGGCGGAAACGACGCCGCAGATGTCCCCACAGATACACGGCTCGAAGCTGTCCGAAACGGCGCGGACGATCCTCAGCTTGCGGCGCTGTATTTCCAATACGGACGATATCTGATGATGGCGAGTTCCCGTGCGGGAACATATCCGCCGCACCTTCAGGGCATATGGAACGAGCACATCAAACCGATGTGGCTCTGCGGATACTGGCTGAATCTCAACATGGAGATGAATTACTGGCCGGCCGAAGTCGTCAATCTTTCCGAGAGCCATACCGCGCTTTTCGATATGATGGATAATCTCGTTGAACCGGGAAGCAGAACCGCGAAGGTACATTACAACGCCCGAGGATGGGTCGTACACCTCATGACCGATGTGTGGGGATTCACCGAGCCGGGGTATGGTATTCACGGACACTGGCCGCTCAGCACGGCATGGCTGTGCAGGCATCCGTGGGAGCATTACCTTTACAGCGGAGACAAAACATTCCTTGCCGACCGCGCCTATCCTCTTATGAAAGGCTCCGCGGAATTTCTGCTGGATTTTCTCGTCGAGGCACCCGAGGGTACGCCGTTCCCCGGCAAACTTGTGACAAATCCCTCGCAATCCCCTGAGAACTCTTATGTCATGCCGGGCGGCGTACGCGGATATCTGTCATACGGCTCAACCGGAGACCTTATGATCGCACGCGAACTGTTCACCAACTGCATACGTGCGATCGACATTTTGGGTCTGAAACAGGATAACGGATTCCGCGCGGAACTGAAAGCGGCGCTCGATAATCTCGCACCGTACCAGATCAGCCCCAAAACCGGACGGCTGCAGGAATGGATCGAGGATTATGAGGAAATGGAGCCGGGACATCGTCACATGATGAATCTCTACGCGTTTCACCCGGGCGACATGATCACAGAGGAGAACGATCCCGAAATTACAGCGGCCATGCGCAAATCTCTCGAGGGCCGTATGGCAAACAACGGCGGCGGAACCGGATGGAGCAGATCATGGGTGGTCAATCTCTGGGCCCGTTTCGGCGAGGGCGACAAGGCGTATGATAATTTCCGTGAGCTGCTTTCAAGGTTTACGCTTCCTAACATGTTCGATCATCATCCGCTCGGTGAAGACGGGCTGGTTTTTCAGATCGACGGTAATTTCGGCGGCACAGCCGGGATCGCGGAAATGCTGCTTCAGAGCCACAAAGAGGTGCCAGACGGCACGTCGCGAATAATCGAACTTTTGCCCGCGCTTCCGTCCGCATGGCCCGCGGGATCGGTGAAAGGACTCCGTGCACGCGGAAACTATACGGTCGATATGGATTGGGAGAACGGCGCTCTGAAAACGGCTGAGATCGTGTCTCATAACGGCGGATTGTGCGCGGTTAAAGCGTCAGGCGCCGTGACTGTTGTCTCAAACGGCAAAAATATCGCTGTCAAAAAAGCACGAGGTATAATAACATTTCAGACAGATCCGTCCGGAACATATGTCATTTATAGCAACTAATATTGTTCACACATAAACAAAATGAGGAACACTATGGATTCGTTCGCAAAAAGACCGCTGCTGCTGATTCTGCTCACACTACTCGTTGTCATGCCGTCGGGCGTTCATGCCGAAAGCACCCCCGGACAACGGAGCGACATGAAACTCTGGTATTCCTCTCCCCCGATCGGATGGGAACAGGGATATGACGGATGGAAACAGCGGCCAGGATTTACCGAGGGTATTGATAATCCGTGGTTTGAGGCGCTTCCGGTAGGCAACGGGCGTCTCGGCGCAATGATATACGGCGGTATCGGACTTGAGCGAATCCAGCTCAACGAGGAAACTATCCGCGACGGAGGTCCGGTCGACAGAAATAATTACCGTGCAGTCGAATATCTGCCCGAAGTACAGCGGCTCATTTTCGAGGGGCGCAACGACGAAGCGTTTGCCATTGTGAACAACAAAATGCTCGGCGACCCGCCTTTTGCGAAAGATTCCGAAACAATGGGCGACATGTGGATGGAGTTTCCCGGGATCGAAACCGGAGAGAACTACATCCGCGAGCTCGATCTCGACAGCGGTATCGTGACAGTGCGCTACGATGCAAAGGGTGTTGAATATACAAGAGAAGTCTTCGCGAGCACACCGGATCAAGCGATAGTCATAAATATTCGCGGAAACAAAAAAGGCGCCGTAAGTTTTGAGCTGAAACTGAACCGCCCGAAAACGGTTGGAGAGGTCTACGACATTCATCATGTGTGGACAGAATCTCCAAACAAACTTGTCATGCGCGGGGCACAGGTAAAATTCGCCACCCACGCCGAAGTGCGCAACTCAGGAGGCACGCTCACGCTTTCCGGCAACTCAATTTCCGTTAAAGATGCCGACGAGGTTACTATCGTCCTCACCGCGGCAACAGGCTGGAACGGCCCGACCGGCAAAACCGGCAATCCCGAATTGATCTGCGAAAAAATGCTTGAACGGCTCAGCGGCAAATCATATTCCGCGCTCCGTGACACTCATGTGGAGGATCACAGGAACCTTTTCCGGCGTGTCGATCTCGATGTAGGCGGTAGAGAAGCGTCGGAAATCCCGACCGACGAACGTCTGAGACGGGTGCGGGACGGGGCTGACGATCCGAACCTTGCGGCGCTGTATTTTCAGTACGGACGCTATCTTCTCATGGCAAGCTCGCGGCCGGGAACGCTCCCCGCTCATCTTCAGGGCATATGGAACGAACATATCAAACCAATATGGCACTCGGGATACTGGCTGAACCTTAATATCGAAATGAATTACTGGCCGGTGGAGATCGTGAATCTCGCCGAATGCCATGCTCCGCTGTTCGATCTCATGGATTACCTTGTCGAGCCGGGAACACGGACGGCAAAGGCGCATTATAATGCCCGCGGCTGGGCGGTGCATCTGATGACCGATGTATGGGGATTCTCCGAGCCGGGATATGCACCGCACGGATACTGGCCCATGAGCACGCCGTGGCTGTGCAGGCATCCGTGGGACCATTATCAGTTCAGCGGCGACAAACAATTTCTTGCCGAACGTGCGTATCCGCTCATGAAAGGCGCGGCGGAATTCATGCTTGATTTTCTTGTCGAGGTTCCCAAAGGGTCGAAATTTGCAGGCACACTGGTGACAAATCCTTCGCAGTCGCCCGAAAACAGTTTCAGAATGCCCAACGGTAAGAGCGGCTATCTCGATTACGGCGCGACGGTCGACATAATGCTCACTCGCGAACTGTTCACGAACTGCATAAAGGCGATAGATATTCTCGATCTGAAAGCGGATGCGGGATTACGCGCGGAATTGGAATCGGCGCTTGCGAACATGCCGCCCTATCAGATCAGCCCCAAAACCGGACGGCTGCAGGAATGGATCAACGATTACGACGAGCGTGAGCCGGGGCACCGTCATATGTCCCATCTGTACGCGTTCCATCCGAGCGACATGATAACCGCCGAAACCGATCCGGAACTGACCGCGGCGATGCGTAAATCGCTTGACTTCCGTTTGGCGAACAGAGGCGGAGGAACAGGCTGGAGCCGTGCATGGGTTGTCAATCTCTGGGCGCGGTTCGGCGAGGGCAACAAGGCATATGACAATTTCCGCGAGCTTCTGTCGCAATTTACTCTCCCGAACATGTTCGACCATCACCCTATCGGCGGAGACGGCGCAGTATTTCAGGTCGAGGGCAATTTTGGAGGCACCGCCGGGATTGCCGAGATGCTCCTTCAGAGCCATGAATTCGCAACGGATGACGAAAACAGCCGCGTAATTTCGCTTCTTCCCGCGCTTCCCTCATCGTGGCAGGACGGGCATGTGAACGGATTACGTGCCCGCGGCGGATTTGGGATAGATGTCGCATGGAAAGACGGAAGGCTCGATAATGCCGGGATCGTATCGACGCTCGGAAACGACTGCTATGTGAAAGCCGCCGGAAAGATAACTGTCACCCGCAACGGTGAAAAAGTGCGGACGAAAAAAGTGTCAAAAGGGATCGTCATGTTTGAGACGGTAAAGAGTGCGAGATATGAGGTAACCGGGAGATAACTCACCCCCCCTTCCCCCCTCTCTAAAACCAAAGAGGGGGGAGACTGCAGGTCAGGGAGGTCATGCACTGCGCGCTCTGCGGTGAATTTTTATTTTTTATTGTGCATTTTGAATCAATATTATCGGGCAAACACATAGGTTTGCCCCTACGCAGGCCTCCTCAGGTGATCCCACACAACCAGCGTAGAACCGCTTTGCGGTTTTACAGCGGGCAAACTGCATTTCACTCACAGACATATAGCCAAGGGGCGCTGCCCCTATTTTTTGGCGCGGAGATGCATTAAGAGGCCGACGGTGAAGAAGAGTCCGTTGGGGAACCATGCGGCGACAACGGGTTCGATGGAGCCGTTACGTCCGAGGATCTGGCAGGCGTTGATCAGGCTGTAATAGA
>Ga0233431_1006409_pt1 | contig 10615 bp, 10 predicted proteins | sample SI_118_April2016_FD_179867 | JGI IMG/M metagenome (GOLD analysis project Ga0233431, IMG submission 179867) | Seawater microbial communities from Saanich Inlet, British Columbia, Canada - SI_118_April2016_200_MG | ecosystem: Environmental > Aquatic > Marine > Inlet | place: Canada: British...
ACAACCAACTAACAATAATCCAATTACTAATAAACATAATAAAATTAATTTTTTCATTTAATACACCTCAATTTGATATAACTATAATTAAGTAAGGTAAAGTGTTATCATTTAAATATATTTCTATGGCAATAGAAAAAGAAAAAAGAAAAAAGTTTATTGACACAACCCGTTATTCTTACCCCCAAACAGCTGACAAGTTGTACCTTCTGGACAAGCAGTTAAACTACCAGCGTATGTGTACTTACCAGCATTACAAGTGTACTGATTATATGAGTACTTATCGTAATAAGAGAAGTAACGACAAACAAATATTTCTGAACCAGAAGTACAGCTGTCCCCACAAACTCCTTGTTCTTCAATACAAACCATAGGTTCTTCGGTGTAATAACTGTTCTCAGCAGAGCAATTAAGTTCAAAACTTTTAACTTCCCCAGTACAAGAGTTCTTAGTTTGATTTATGGCAATATTTCCACTACAACTTTTGTTAAAGAATTCCACTTTACAACAGCCCATACCTTCTTGACAAGAATATTCTCCATAAGCACAACCTTTTTTGTCCATTAATTGCATACTACAATCAGCATTTTGATACTCATTCCCTGCATACCAATAATCATAACTCGCATGCTTCTCACACTTAATATTTCCAGTTAATCCAGGAGTACAAGTGGAAGCATTAGTAGCATTTTGGTTGATTACAACATTACAATTGACAGTTTCAGAATTGCAACCATCATTACAATTCCAAATATATTTCTTCTGAGATTCACCAACTCCACCAGCATAATATACCGGCCCGGAACAACGTTGATGAATCATTTGCGAGCCATTACAATAATTATCAAAAGACCCAACATCAGTAATTATTCCTTGATATGTACGAGGAGAGCTAAAATCAAAATATTTCCATTCAGCTGGTTTTTGGTTTCCCTCAGAATCTATATAATAACAGAACTTCTGTGCTTCAGAACAAGTGCCATCTATACAACCATCATTGCAGTTCTCACAAATTTTCTGTTCAGCTTCACAAGAAGCTTCTGTGGTTCCAGCATTACTACAAACGTAATTGATAGAATCATCACAAGCTTGACCTTGTGCATTACAATAAGGTTCTGAAATAGTAGATTCCGGACAATCACTACTATTATAACATTCTGGTTCTCCTTCTACACTAAAGTTTTTCATCTCTACAGTCCACTTACCTTGCTCATTCTTGTAATACATCCTTGCTTTATACTCTCCAGCCCAATTACTAGGGACCTCATAGATAATCATACCAGAATCACCACAATTAAAATTGCTACAGAAACGCTTTGGAGCAGCACTAATATACTTATTATCTTTGTAAAACATAGCTCTCCAATAATAAGTTGTAGATTTAGGATTAGCTAGAATTCTAATTGAGTCTCCAGGTTTAACGGAGGCAGGCATAACTTTAAATTCTGCAGGCTCAAAAACATTATCTTCACCAGCAATTACTTTAAAGTTAAATTCAATAAATTTATGAGTTGCCCAGTCATACACCTTTAGAACATAATCTCCAGCTACCCAATTTAAAGGAATAGTATAAGAAGTTTCTGCACTATCTTTACATCTACGGTTTACAACATTATCACAAATTAAAAAGTTTTCAAAATATTTTCCTCCTTTATAGAGTATTGCTCGGTCAAAAAAACCAGCCTCACTAGGAGAGGTTGTTATGGTTAAAGCATCGCCTTTCTCTAATTCATTAGGAGAAATGCTTGCAGTTCCAGGAACACCAGTAGCCTGTCCAGCTAAGGCACCATCTTCCTCAGGAAAATCTGTTTGCGATTCAATATTATCTAAATCTTCTTCAAGAATATCAGCAGGTAAACCTTCTGGAACCAATCCAGTAAGATCTTCATTAACATCTTCAGTTGCACAACCAACTAACAATAATCCAATTACTAATAAACATAATAAAATTAATTTTTTCATTTAATACACCTCAATTTGATATAACTATAATTAAGTAAGGTAAAGTGTTATCATTTAAATATATTTCTATAGGGGACTTTCTTCTTTTCCGTACGGAAGAATTATAAAATACACCAGAAAACAACTAACATGTTCTGTAAAACCTGTGGCACAATACTGCAACCAAAGACAACTGAGTATGGAAAGTGGATGGCTTGTCCAAATGGGCACCCTCAACCAAAGATGCAAACTTCTTCTGAAACTGTTACAACAGAAAATAAGAATCAAGAAAAAAAGATAACAGTAGCAGATGATAAAAACCCATTGGCAGTCCACGATCACGTTTGTGAGAAGTGTGGTTACGACAAAGCAGAACTAATTGAAATCCAGCCATTCTATTCTGATGAAGATTCTATTTACAGAATGAAGTGCGGCAAATGTGGTCATGTTAAACAATTAGAAGGCAAGGTAACATAAGTTATCTGAGTCTATTTTCAAGATACTGCTCTGGAGTTCCGGGAGCAAAATACTGGTTATCAATAATTTCTAGAGTTAACTTCTCTGCATGTAAACAACGAGCAACTAAAACAGCATGCATCTCAACTAAATTAGCATCCATTTCACCAAACCTAGTACTGCCAGAATCAACTAAAACAACTCTTCCATCTTTAGCAAAGTAGGTCCCACCACCCAAGAACTTGAAATTCTCCCTCTTAGCTTGACTCCAGAGATATTCACAGGAGTTACAGAAAGCAGAACGCTCTTGGAGAACAGATCTTAAATTGACATTAATAGTTTTATCCGAAAAGTGTGCATGAGATCTTCCACCAGTAAGATGAATTTCTTTGTCAGGAGTGATGTACATGACACAGTTGCCAAAATCCCCAGATTTAGAATTCACATCACAATGATAGGAAAAATCCTCAAGATTAAGAGTACTAAGAACTGTTTCAGCAACTATTTCACCAGGAACATCTACAACAGAACTACCCCCAGAAGCAACATCATCTAATGTATCAGCTGCTACGGAAGGAGTAGAAGGTTCAGGAGTAGGTACAACACCAAATTTTAATTCAAGTTGCCCAGGACCAGGAGAATATCGTTTTCTTGCCATTAAAAAACAAAATAAAAAAGAAGTTAAAAAGAATATTGTAACTGAAGACTATCCTTTAACATTTCCAATTGGCATGAACTTAACAACTTTCTTAGTAATACCAATATCATGTAGGGATTGAGCAACACTTTCAATGTCTTTATACGCTCCACCAGCTTCTTCAGCCAATCCTTTCATAGAAACGCCATGCACATAAATTCCTTTCTTCAACATACTTTCTTGCAACTGAACACCGTCAAACTTCTTGATTGCTGCAGAACGACTCATTACTCTTCCTGCACCATGTGCAGTAGAAGCAAAAGTTTCTTGATCGGCTTTATCACTTCCAGTAAGCAAATAAGATCCAGTTTCCATACTTCCAGGAAGGATTACAGGTTGGCCGATAGAAGCATACTTCTTAGGCAAATCTTGATTACGAGAAGGACCGAATGCACGAGTTGCACCTTTTCTGTGTACAATCAATTCTTTCTCCTTACCATCAACAACATGTTTTTCTAACTTAGCAATGTTATGACAGACATCATAAACTAGTTTAATCTCAGTAGAATCACCAAAAACTTCCTTGAAAACTTCCCTAACTCTGTGCATAATAACTTGCCTATTAACAAAAGCCATGTTGGCAGCACATGCCATAGCAGAATAGTATGCCTTACCATCTTCAGAGTTCATTGGAGCACAAGCTAATTCTCGATCAAGAACTTTTATATTATATTTTGGCATAACTTCTAAAAATTGTCTCATATAATCAGTAGCAACTTGATGACCAAAACCACGAGAACCACAGTGAATCATTAAACAGACTTGTCCAACCTTATTGATTCCCATTACTTCTGCAGCTTCTTTATCAAAGATGTTTCCTTCTTCAACAACTTGAATTTCTAAGAAGTGGTTTCCACTACCTAAAGTTCCAATTTGATCAAAGCCTCTCTTAATTGCTTTATCAGAAACATGTTTGGAATCTGCTCCCGGCAAACAACCAGAACTTTCAGTACTCTCAACATCATCTTGAGTAGCGTAACCATTATCTAAACACCACTTAGATCCGTGCACCATAATTTCTTTAAATTGATCTTTAGTAATTTTCACAAATCCTTTACAACCAACACCAGCAGGCACTTTATTGAAAAGTGTATCAACTAGTTGTTTGATTTTTGGTTTAACTTGATCTACGGTTAAATTAGTTGTCACTAATCTAACTCCGCAATTAATATCAAAGCCCACTCCTCCTGGAGAAATTACTCCTCCCTGTTCTGGATCAAATGCTGCAACTCCCCCAATTGGAAAACCGTAGCCCCAATGGCCATCAGCCATGCAACAAGCATATTTCTGAATTCCTGGTAAGGTAGCAACGTTAGATAATTGATCGAATACTCCTCGATCCATAGATTTGATTAATAATTCGTTAGCGTAAACTCTCCCAGGAACTCTCATACCTTCTTTGTAAGAAGTAGGCAATTCCCAGACATTCTCTGAAATCTTTTTAATACATTCAGGCGGTCCGATCTTAATTTCTTTTATCATAGTGTCATATTCTCAAAATATTTATATAAAGCTTTCTGTAAAGTTAATGATGATTAATAGATTAACCGAGGTTAATTGATTTTAATTCTAACCATCATTTAATTCTCTCTTCTCCTAAAACAAAGTAAGATAAAATAAAGCAAGGAGAGGTCAATCAGTTCACATAATTATTATTCCTCTTTTTTCTAAAAAGTAGTATTGATATGAAAATCAACATAATAACAATCCCCGCCGCAATAAGCATTCCAAACAAAAATTTCTTTATTGTTTTATGTTCATCAATTGTTTCTTCTGGAACAACTTTTTCTTCAGCCACGGCTTCAACTTTCTCTGCTTCTTCAATTTCTTCAACAATGGCTGTTTCCTTAGCATAAGAACTAACTTTTATGCTTAATTTATTATTTAAATCCCAATCATAGATATTGATTTCTTTAGCATTCTTATAATATGGAACATATAAAACCACTTCAGATTTGTTAAGTTCAATAATGTCTCCAGAACCAAGTTCTCCAGTTTCTGGATTTAAGTAATCTACAAACAGAGTCGTAGAGATATCAAAATAAGTTAAGTTTAAAATTTTATTATCAAAAGAAACAACTTCTGCAATGAAAAGGCCTTCAGGAGTTCTAAGCTGTTCTTCTGATGGCTCAACTGAAATGGTTTTGTAGGAAATGTTTCCCTGTTGATATGTCAAATCAATTTTATAATGATTGCCAATTTGTGCAGATACAGAAGTAACTAACATAAACAACATCAAAATTAAGATTATACTTCTCTTCATCTTTATTCACCTATTATTTTGTGGTAATCCTCAGTTGTGATAAACCCAGATTTGTAAAGTAGATCTAGTTTTTTTCTATATCTGGGATCATATTGCTCGTTTCCTGGAGTAATTAACGGCTTGTAAAAATTATGATCTCCCTCAGCAACATGTTCAACAAAAGTAGCTACATCCTCATGGTAATTATTGCAACCATAGGCACGAGTGCATCCATTTTTTGGCCCATAAGTGCCGTCTGCCCACTCCACAGGTAATCCCCCACCTTCAAGATTCACTTCTAAACCTTCTCCATAAACTTCTCCAGCAATATCTTGCCATTCCTTACTGAACTGATTTTCCTTTTTTTGATTAGATAGTACTTTTAATTCCACCCATTTTCGAGTATCTTGATCGTTAATTGTTATTTTCTTTTCTGAACTAGAGACAAGGCTAGAAAAACAATCCATATCAACACCTTTACATTTTGTCCACGAACCAAAACCTTTAGAATCTCTGATGACATTTCCTTCTTCGTCCTTTAATATCTTTCTAGACTCATATTGAAAACGAACATCTTCCACATCATATTTTCTTTTTAATTCTAATTCATACGCTTTTAAATCACGGCCTGCTTCTAGTTCATCTTTTTGTTCTATATAATAAGTTAGGGTATGACCTGCCTCATGATAAAGTATATAAAGAGGTGTTTGTTCTCCAAGAATAATTCTTCTTGTATTGGGATTAGCACAACCACCTATTGATCTTCCACTTAAACCACACGCAGCACCAACTTGATCTTGAGGAACAAGTTCTAGTTCCAGAATACTATCTCTTACTACAGGAGGAATTTTATCCAACATCTTAGATACACGATATAAAGCAGCAGCATTATCAGCAGTAATCTTTTGAATGTTACCATTCTTTAGAATTTTAGCACTAGAGAAATCATATAATGCTCTACTTTTACCAAAATCGACAATACAATCTTTACACTCAAATTCTTCTGGAAGTAAGTTCTCCGGAATGATGATGTGATTTTGAGCATTATCAAAAATAATCTTTTCTTTTTCTTTCTCCATTCCAAAAATATTATTTCCTGCTTCATCTTGTAAAAGCATAGTAAAGGGTACACTACCTTGTTCTTCATTAAGTATATGTAATCCCTGATACTTGAATTTAGGTCCCTCATCTACTAAATAACGTTGTTTTCCATTGGTTAAAAATAAATCAATACCACGTTTTCCCTCTTTTACGGAAACTAATGGAATTAAATCATCTCCACGATGTTGAATTGTCATCTCAGAATCAAAACCAGGTTTCATTGTTAAATGATCTCCTTCTTCGGTATCCAAAAACACATTTCCTGGCTGAAAAGAAAGTCCATAATTACTTGATGTTACGCCTTTTCCAAAATACATTCTTCGCTTTTCCAAATTCATAGAAATAGCGGCCCCCTCATGCCTTTCTCCATCAAAGTAAACATTTACTTCGGCTTTTGATTCAGCATTATATATTTCAATATGATTAACAACTGCTGTGTCTCCTTCCTTAACGTATGCCTGACCATCCTTGAAACTTAATTTTCCTTCAACAGTGTTTCCCTTGTATTGCATCTCCCTTTTTTGTGGAGAACTTACCGTGCTCCCTCCCGTTTGATCTTCAATCACAAGTATACTTGTATCAATTGTTACAGCATCACCTGTTGGAATGTTTATTTCTGTTGTTTCTTCAGGGAGTCTTATTTCTATCCCCTCTTCCTTTAAGTAAAACTTTGTGCCGCTGGGATAAGTTCCAGGTATTGAAACAGGATCACCATTACTATGAGTTACACCTTCTTTAGAATACTTAACAGAAGCTCCTGAAAACCTAAGCATTTCACAATTACTACATCCCATATCAGTTACGTACTTTCCACTATCTATTTTATCATGATTCAAATTGATATTATCATAATCTACTTGATTATAGTCTAATTTGTTATATTCATTATCAGGTAAATTTTGATAGAAACCATTTTGCTGATACGGCTCAGATCGAGAAAAAATATCCGCATTCCAATAAACCCTGCCATTTGTCCAGTCTACTTTATTCCAATCTACTTTATTTAAATCCCATTGTGTTGGATCAGAATTTGCGTAGAAATCTGGTTGTTGATAAATATCAGAACTAGAATAATCATACCCTCCTTCTGATGATTGAGCAAAAGCAATAGTTGACACTAAAAAAATGATTAAAAATATACTTACTAACTTAAGATTCCTCATCACTTTCGCTAATGTGGGACGAATTTGAAAATTCTTCAAACTTATATTTATTGATATAATTGTAAATAAAAGGTTCTTGGTCTATTGGAATGTTCTCATCAACAATTGTAAACATCATTTCTCCTTCTTCGATAAAATTCATCTCTATTCTCAAATCATGTTCAATACCCAATATAGCCCCACAACTTACGCAAATTGAACTGGGATCATTTTCCTGTTCTTCTAATAATTCTGTAATTACTTCATACACAGTGCCAAGACGAGAATTAATTGAAGTAGTAAACTCAAAAATATTCTGCACAGAGTCTCCTTTTGCTAATGTTACAGGAAAATTCAAATTTAGAATAACTTTGTTTTTAGCAATAATTGTTGAAGTATTAACATCTTCTTGTTTAATATCATAACCATGTTCTTCAAAAAAAACAAAGTTCTTCACACAAAAAAACAACTCATGATTGATGTAATTTGAGATTTGCATTTCCAATTCTTTTTTAGAGATCAAATAGCTTTTATTATCGTAAAAATAATAAGGCATGAGAAAAAAAGCATCTGATTGTGATGGCAGTTCATAATAACCACCATGTTTTCCAACAAAAAGTAACGCCTTTTTACTAGTACTATCTAAACAAGATTCAATGTATTGTTTTACTGGATCACTCATTTTAATTTCTTGCTGGATTATTTCTGCTTCTGTCTCTATACGTTTTTCTTCTAAATAAGATCTAGTAAAAAAAAAAGAACCTAGAATTATCAAAATGAGTATCCCTATGATCATAAATATTGTAACTTGACCCTTTTTATACATGAATTGATAATAGGCATCATATGTTTATAAATGTAATTAAAGTAAACAAGATACAGGTAGAGGCTTTATAAAAGGGCATAACTATGAACATCTAAAATAAAACATTTACCAAGATTACCACACTTACCAAAACCAGTACTAGACAAAATCATAAAACACTATAATGCATCTCTTAATCATGAAGCCACATCTCCCGGAGTTGAGGGGAAAAAGGCTTTTTTTCGAGGAGTAGTAGATGGATATAACTTCTTGCCAACTGGATTACAAGCAAGAGTTAATATTAGTCGTGGAAGGATGGGACAACAAGATTATCTTTTCCAACAACCAAGATTTGCAGATAAATATTTCAGTTATCGTTAATCATCCATAACTCTTTTAAAGTAACTACTCAAATAGACAAATATGGTTAATAGAGCGGAAGTTGGTAGGCAAATCATGCATGCAGGGATCGGAGTTTTACTTGCAGCAATGTACTATTTTGATATCCTTTCATCACTAGCAGTTTTCTTAGGGATTATTATCGGAGTGTTAATAAGTTTCATTTGTAAGCGTGTAGATAATTTCCCAGTATTCAGTTGGTTCTTAAAACATTATGAACGAGAGGAAGAAAAAAAATCATTCCCTGGGAAAGGATTAATCTTTTACTTTGTTGGAATACTTTTAGTAATGCAACTTTTTGAAAAAAACATAGCATTGGCAGCAATATTGATTCTTGCTTTAGGTGATTCTGTTAGCCATTTATACGGAGCATCTGTTGGTAAGATCAGAAACATTTTCAATGGCGATGGAAAGAAGTTATTAGAAGGAACTTTAGCTGGTACGGTAGCAGGAGCCCTAGGTGCAATGTTGTTCATCCCAATACCAGAAGCAGTTATTGGAAGTTTTGCAGCTATGATGTTTGAAGTTGTAAAAATTGACTTTAATGATAAAACCCTAGATGACAATATTGTTGTACCCTTAGTAGCGGGAACTGTTATCTTTCTGTTAAGAACATACCTCTAGTACCAAAATTCTTTTAAACAGAGTTTCTTTAGTTGTCAATATTAAACTTAAAAAAGGTGAGCAAATTAACAAGTTAATTTGAACCATCATTTTTAATCGCTGTTAAAAACGAGGTGATACTAAATGTCTGAAGAAAATAATGAAAAACCAAAAAAGAGAATTCCTGAAGATGATAAAGACTTTCCTGCTGAAGAGCAAGGAATAATTCCAGAGAAGACTGAAGAACAAGTTTCTGAAGAAATGGAACATGGAGAGAAAAACGAAGATGTTTATACTGAAGAAGGTAGAGAAAAATTAGTGGAAGATGGTGAAATCTCTCCCGAAGAAGAAGGATTTATGGAAGGAGCAAATGCTTCAGGACAACTAGGCAAGGATGCCTTAACAGGAGAATCATTAATGGATGTCGAAGATGTAATAGAAGCAGAAATTAAAGGAATAATGTATCGTTTCGTTAATGAAGAGAATGCTATAAAGTTTCGTGAAAGAAAAGAATCTGAAGAATAATTGTTTTTTAATTTATTTTTATATTTTCAATTCTAATTTTTGTTAATCAGATACACCTTCAAACTTTCTAAAAAACTTTGTTCTGTTACCTGTTACACGAGACTCTATATCACGCATAAACAAAAACAATTTAGCATTAAACTCATCTAAACTCTTAGAAAGAGAATCATATTCTAATTTCTTGAAATAACCTAAATCAAGACATAAACTCAGCAATACTTCAACTTCCTTAGCAGAGGCATAAGCAACACCAAGAAAATATAAAAACTCTTTCTGGCTAGACTTAGCACTTCCTTCAGCAATATTAAGAGGAAGTGAAACGGCAGCCCTTCTTAATTGTGAACGCAAATTACTTTCCTCTGATTTAGGAAAACTTTTTGTATGTTCATAAACTGCTAAAACAAAATTATAAGCCAAATGGTAGGATCTAATGTTCTGGTAATATCTTGCCATATTATTAGAGAGTTAAAACTAGTATAAAACAATTTCCATACTCAAAAATAGTGAGCTGGGTTCAGAATGACGTAGCTAAAGCTACTTCTTAAAAAATGAATGTATTTTATCAAAAACAATAGAGCTAAAGCTATCTTGAATATTTATGATAAAATTGTTTAAACATACTAAATAGCTTACGCTACTTCTTTTTAAAAAAAAAAAAGAAAAAATATGAAAAACCATGTACAAAATTTCGGATCTTATCTTAA
>Ga0233431_1006413_pt1 | contig 10612 bp, 21 predicted proteins | sample SI_118_April2016_FD_179867 | JGI IMG/M metagenome (GOLD analysis project Ga0233431, IMG submission 179867) | Seawater microbial communities from Saanich Inlet, British Columbia, Canada - SI_118_April2016_200_MG | ecosystem: Environmental > Aquatic > Marine > Inlet | place: Canada: British...
GGGTTCGCTTTTTGTTCCCCTCAACTTCTAAATACATAGTAACAGAATCTATTACTTGGTCAATGGGTTGACCCGAATTAAATTCAGAAATATTTCCCGTGCCAAATCTGCTAGAATGGGGGCATGAGCGAGAATGGAGACGCGACCTTCCCCCCGACCCCAGGCGAGACCCGGATGCACAGCCTTGACTGGTATCCGGCTTATTTCCGTGGCCGGCGCAAGTTTGAGGAGCCGCCCACGCTCCTGGTTATTCACAGCGCGGCAAAGGGGACGAACCCGGCCAAGTGGCTGCACAACCCTGTGTGGCGCGAGGATAAAGAGATGGCGGCGGCTAGGTCCGGCGGATGGCCCGTGGGCATCAACAAGTCTATCCGCTGCGCAGACGGCAAGAAGCGGCACCTGGTGCTGTGCCCTGACGGGAAGTGGAGGCGCATGGGCGGCGCTCATATCTCTGCTCGGTCTGCGGACGGGGACTTTTCTCAGCAGGGCGAACTGGACATGAACATTCCCCATGCTGGCGGGAGCAATTACAAGGGCCGGCGCAGGGTCAATTACTTCTCGATTGGGGTTGAGTTGCCAGGAAGGGAAGGTCCCGGGCTGATTGAACAGTGGCGGGATATGGTCGGGGAGCTGGTTCAGATTGTGCCGTCGCTTGAGTCTTACACGTGCCACCGCTGGATTAGGAAAGGGAAAACTGATCCAGTTATTCTTTCGGATGAGCGAGTCCATCTTTACATGGAAGGCTCGGGGCTCTCCGGGGAGTGACCAAAACAGGAAGGTGGCCCCACGTGTCCCCCCTGCCCCTGCACATGGCGGGACAGGGTCGCGAGCACCTCAAGGTCATGGACAACCCCCGGGTGCGCGAACTCGTCAACGGTTTCGAGCGCGGCGCGGATGCAGCGGACTCGGCGGTTGATTGCGCCTGGATCGGGTGCATCCACCGCGCCCCCGCTGGGCTTGAGCGGCTGGGTGTCCGAAGTGGCAGCGAATACGCGCCCGGTCCTGGTGTGGCAGTCGAGACAGATCCCGAAGCGGTGGTCGCCCACTGTTGGGTTGCCCTCTTCGGAGCCTTCGCTGCACATAGAGCAGATAACGTCCGGTGGCGTGGATTTACCTCTCTGAAGGTCGCATGATTCACTTTCGTATTCGGTCCCCACTACACAGGTGTGGGTGCACTCCTTGCACAGTTCCAGCCTCTCGCTCTCGCTACTCATCGTCGGCCTCCATCGCGTCCAGGGCGGCTTTGGCGGCTGCCTCTAAGGTGCCCCCGCACCCCTCGTGCTCGTCATCCAGTTCCATATCGTGAACCGGGTCCGTGTCTGGAATCTCGGTGTAGATGGTGACGGTGTACGGATCCCGAGTTCCGAACGCTTGCTCTCCTTCGATTTTGAACGGGTACTTATTCACGTCCAGTTTCAGCACCCGCTCCACCGCGCCCCCGCTGGGCTGGAGCCGGGACCGGATGTTGTCAATGTTCACCTGGACCCAATCCGGGACATGGTCATGCATAGACTGCATGGCGAACCAGATTTCTATTTGGCGCAGGTCTTCTAGTGCCTCACTCGGTTTCATCGTCATCTCCTCGCTCAGTCACCACCACCACCCCGCAAACAACCGGCTCACCAATCACCCCGGGCCAGCCCCAGTCCATGTGCCGGTACTCGTCGCCGACCTTGACCCAGTCCGGGGACTCGGGGCTGTAGGTGGATCCGCATGTTGGGCAGGTTATTACGGGCTCATGTGCGTCTGCCCAGTCGTGTTCATCCCAGTAGATAGCTTCTTCGTCGCCGTCGTATGGTTCGCCCATAATATCCACCTCTCCAAAAGCCGGCACCCGGGCTCGTTCGAAAACCCTAACCAATCCTCCTGAGAACCCTACGGCGTTGGCAGTCTACCCGGGGCCGGCGTGTTCACTTTGTCAGCACACACCCTGTGCTGCTCTGCTCCTGGATCTCTACCGTGTCCAGTTCTGGCCAGCGGATACTCAACCTTGACCACAGGAGGCGCGCTACGTTTTCACACGTCGGCGGTTTGTCCATGACTTCGTTTAGGTCATAGTGATCAAACCTTTTCAATTCATGCGCAAGGCCCGCGTGCATATCGTGATAGTCAACCATCACATCCTCGCCGTCGTCCTCCACGGCCAGAGTAATGGTTGCCTCGTAGCGGTGACCGTGTACGCGGCAGCACTGGTGACCCGGCGGAAACGTTCCTTTTAGGTTGTGAGCTGCATCAAATTCTTGGCGGATCCAGAGTTTCATTTTCATTGCCCCACTCCTCTCTTATATATCTGTGAAGGTCCGCATATTGAGCACCACGAGCGCGACCCCATCCAGTTCCATCACAACTCACTGCACCAGCGCGCTGACATATTCTCAGCCGTTTGTATGTGGTGACCCGAGCAACATGTAGACGCCCCGGAAAAGATGCACCCCACTTATCTATGTTGGCCAGCTTCCAGTTTGTGGACCCACCCAAAAACACCACGGCGGCAGTATCGGGAACGTCCGACGGCTCCATTCCATCCTGGGCTGCAAATGCCAGTGGCCACGAGTAGCGGGCAACCTCTGCCGCGTAATTATTCCACATTTCAAGCGTGCGCCGCATGTTCCCGACAACATCCGGAACCACGGCCCATATGGGGTCCTGACCAGACAAAGCCGCCGTCATTAGATGATTCCGCCACGCGTCCGGATCCCACGGCTTGCCACTCAGGTGGGCGCTCCACGCCCCGTTATCCAGCGCATACGGGAGCCACTCTCCATAAGGTTGCTTTTTGAGCCCACCAGGGCTGTACAGGTGTCCCATGCTGCCTGGATATTTACCGGCCCAATATCCGACCACTAGCGCGGCCCAGTTGCTCGGCATGACCATCATTTTGGCCTCACGTAAAACCCAAACCACTCCGCCACCCGCTGCAGCCGCGTGAGATGTGCCCACCATCCCCCGTCACACGTCCGGCAGGTGGCCCCGTCGAGTCCGGTGCGCGGTCGGTAGTCCGTGCAGGTGCGACCGTCCAGGGTTGATTTCAGCGCGCGGAGGGCTGCCATGGTGCGGGCGTAGGTCTTGAGCCGTGGGCCGTTCCCTTGCTGGTAACTCATGCCGCCACCTCCCAGCACCGCACCGCCTCGTTGTGGGCCTCCAGCGCCTCGCTGACCGTGTCCGCCGCCGGCCCCCAGTAGTCGCATCCCCGGCGCCCGTGCGAGCAGTTGTAGGCGTACCCGTCGCCGCGCGCGCACAGGGCGCAGGATTTGCCGCACTTCGGGCAGGCGGCGGTGTAGTGCCAGTTCTTGTATGGGCTGTTTAGGGTCATGTTTGCGGCTCACCGTTTGCTATTCTCAGGCGTTCGTCTGCGGTGCCGTCCATGTACGAGTATACCTCTTCTAGTCTGTCAAAAACCCTGTCGTTGAATGTGATGAACCCGCTGCCGTCGAACCCGAGGGGCAGGTTTAATTTATTGGCCATGCGCAGTACTTCCCACGCGGTTTCGACGACTTCCCTCTTCTTCCTCTTCATAATAATCCTCTCCCCCCGCGCCACTCGGAGCCCTGCGAGACACAAGGACGCGGGAGGATCGGGGTAAACCTGGTTGATGTTCTGAGCTGCAGGGCTCGTGCTACGGTGCTACCTGTTTTGCTTCTTCGTCATGGTGCCGGTGGCGCGGTCTTGGGGCCGGTCGCGTACATGGCTACCTATCTGCCGTCTGAATCCGGATGCAATCCTGACGAGATCCGAAAGCCATGCAGGTGGTGGCGTAGAGCGTAATCTTTTTGCCCTTCCACTCGTCTGTTTCATTGCCATGAACGGTGGCGATGGAGATGGCGTTGGTCTTATTCAAAACAAGACGCTTGCGCTTATCCTCGGGCTGGCTTGACCACTCATCGAAGTGAACCACCCACTTTTCCTCCTCGGAGCCGTCCTGCATCTTGAGGGTTTCCTTTTCTATCCTGGATATGGTGAGCGGCGCACCTTCCGGCTTATCCATCAGGTCTGCGGCTTTGATATATTTACTCGGGAACAAAAGATCGACATGCATTTTAAAACTCCATCGCTTTGCCGCCCATGGTTAGGGCTGGCATGGTTTCGGTTTCATTTCCGGCTGCCCACTGTGGCAACTCAACCCCAATAACTTCCGGCGCGCACCCTGGCCAGTGGTCGGCATCCATGCATCCCTTGAGCATGTCAATAAGACCCCTGTACAGGTTCCTGCCCGCCTCCAAAGCCTCCGCGCCAATCTCATAGACGGCAACGTCAAACGGTGGAGACGATTGGACCGCGACGATAAGCGGGGGTAGGTCAACATCGTGTCCATGAAGAACCGCGCCGTCACCATAGAAAGCCATTTGCCCGTGGTAGAGATACGAAGCAATCGCCCCGCTGAACTTCCATGGGTCCACGTCTCGCGCCGTCTTCAGGTCAATGACCCGGTCGGTAATGTAGTCCGCGCGACCTTTGCACTTTAGTTGAGTCGGAACGTCAACCCACTCAAGGTTTGTCTCTGCAATGCCGCCCTGCAAATGGAGGCTAGCCACCGGGTGGGATAGGACCGCGTCCCTCATGGTCTTGATCAACTGCATCTCAGACGGCTTAACAATTTCGCAGTCGCCGTTTGCTTCCTTGAACTCGGTCCACTTCTTTCCGGCTCGGCGTCCGTCAAATACCACCACGTCGGACTCGAACCGGCTAGGCTCCAGAACGGCACAGTGGACTGCCCTACCTAGCGCGTACGCTGCCTTGTCCGGCATCGGGTTGTCCTGATAGTACCGGTAGCAGAGCGGGCTCGTGTTCATGAGCTTGAGGCTGCTCCAGTTGGTTGCCTTGATGTCTAAGTAGTCTTTGAATGGATTGCTCATTTTGCCACCTCCCCCCACTGCTCAACTTCCCGCCGCATAGCCGCGACCATCTCCAGCAGCAGCAACGCCCGCTCCTCCGAAATGCGCATCCGCCTGCCCCTCTTCATAACATCACCGTCGCCCGGCCTTGTGCCGTGGTCGAGATACCAGACGAGCCCGTCAGGCATATGCATCAGAGAAAGGTCCGCGCCAGTGCAGCCAATCCACGGGCCCGCAAGCAGTCGCGGCAACGTCCACCGCTTCCACTGCGGCTGCGGGTTATCGCGGTCGATTGCGTCCGGCTGTGCTGCGTATTTTGGTTCCTGTGGCATGGCCTGCTTCCTCCAGATAATCCTCCCCCCGGGCGGCTGCGGAGCTTTGAGGGAAACACAGCCGTTTGCCCCGGGGTTCGGAATCGATTTTCAGTGAGTCTCAAAGCTCAAGTACAGGAGGATGTTGACCGGGTGGGCGGGTAAGTCAACCCCTACTCGGAAACTTTCTCGACCTTATCCGGGTACAGTCCCGACACGATCTCATCGACCTTTACGCGGCACTCAGCCATGAGCTTGGACTTGAGCTGCGCCTTGCCGCTGCAGGGATAGTCCCCTACGTTGTAAATGGTATCGTTCGCGGTCCTGGTGATGGTGATGTTGATGTTCAAGTTCGGTTCCATTTGCTGCTCCTGTTGTGGGTTAAAATCAGAAGGGCGATGCGGGTTCGAACCGCAAACCGCGAGGGTCAAATCCTCGTGCTCTATCCAGTTGAGCTACCACCCTAAAATCCCCCACCGCCCCCGATCCAGCCGCCCGAGACTATTCCCGGGCAAAGTGGCTGGCCCGCTCTTCTAATACTCGCCTGCGGAGGTTCCATGCGATTGACACGGGGACAGCCACAAGTGGTAACGGGTTCGGGTGGCGGCGGGGTTCATGTTCTATTTCTTGGCTATCTCAGGTAGCGAGTCCGGGCGTTTATCGTAGTGCCCTGCCTGGTACGCTTCAATGAATCGAATCGCCATAGCAGCCGTGTGGATGGCCTCGGTTAGCATGTTTCGCTTGTCCTTCCACATGTACGTATGATTCATCGCGGCCTGCATAAGCTCGCCTGCCTCTTCGCTGACAACGCCCGCAGCATGGACAGGGTCAGATGGCCAGCCTTTCCATTTGACGGTGGCCCGCTCGATTTCTTCGACTACTAGTGCTATCGTTTCGGATCGGCTCATAGTTTTCCATTCATGTCTTCGGAAAGTTTCGCGGGCAATTCCTCAAGAGTGGGCAGTCCAGCGACTAGACACATTGCCACGATGCTTGACCCTGATATGTTCATGGTTTCAGCGATGGCCTTGATCCTGTCGGTTAAGTCTCGCGACAGGTAGAAGTTGGCTGCGTGCTTTGTTGTGGTGTTTGGCATGGTCTAGCGCGGGGCCAATTCGTATCCGGCCTTGACCAGCCGGGAAGCGATACGCATCGTGCAAACCAGATACTCGCCAACATCGCCCATCACCACGATTCCGGCCTTCATTCCGTCTGCCCATCGCCATGCCGCGTCGAAGTTGTGGAAGGTTGAGATGTTGCCGCTGCTTTTTAGGAAGTTGAAGTCTTTAGTGGTCACTTGGACACCCCGGAGCAGATGTTGCAGACCGTTACGACCTTGCCGCAGAACTTCTCGTTGCTGGCCGCGCTCGGGTCAACATGCTTGCTGCAAAGTTGGCATTTGACGTAGCGTGCAACTTTGTAATTTCCTTGAAGGTCTGAGGGTATGAAGCGCTTGATTGAAGTGGCCATGGTATTTTCCTTGTTCGGGTTCGCTGCCTGTTTCCCTTCCAACTGAAATAAGTATGTTCGATACCATGTTAGAAGTCAACATACTAAATCACGATATTTGGAAATAAGTTGGCAAAGCGTCAAACGGCGTGAAATTACTCATCTACCCCAGCGAACAGCGGCATGGTCTCTTTGTTGGCCGCTTCGAGGTTCAGTTCCATCTGCCGGTAGTAGCTCGCCTTAAGCTCAATCCCGACGAACCGCCGACCGGCCCTGATAGATTCGTATCCCTCGCTGCCGATTCCTGCGAACGGGCTCAGAACCGTGTCCCCTGGATTGCTCCACATTTGCATACCGCGCCGAATAACCTGGAGCTGGAGCGGGCAGATATGGCGCTCGTCCTGGTGCTCCCTTGCACTACGGTATTGCAAGGTGTCATTGGGGTTGATATCGGACCAGACAGGGGATGCGTACCGCTGCCAGATCTCAATGCTGCGGCTGTCGGAATCCTCGCCTTTCTCGGGATATCCTTCGCCTACGTAATCCTGAAACCGGCCAGCAACTGGCTCATCGTTGTCGCCGGGCTTGCGCATTGTCACGAGGTAATCAGGGATCCCTTGTCTGCTCATACAACTATCTTTCTTGATCTGCTTATGAAGCAAGCCAAGTGCCTTAGTCCGCTGCATGGCCGTAACAGGATCCTTCCAGATGACTACCTCTGAATGGAAGTAGAACCCGGCATCCTGAAACGCCTTGATTAGTTGGCCCCTGAAGTCCGTGATTCCAATGAACCCGTCTCTGGTCTTGGTCGTCGGCAGCAACATACAATGAAACGAGACCAGCCTGCCCGGCTTCGTAACCCGGAACAACTCAGGGATAAGGTGCGCGAAGTGGGCCGCGAAGTCGTCGTGAGTTGAGCAATTGCCCATGTCTCGTGGGCTGGCGCTGTAGGTATATAGGCTCGCAAATGGCGGGCTGAAGATGGAATACCCGATGGACTCATCCGGGATACCTTGAATTACCTCAACGCAGTCGCCGCGATAGATTGCATATTCTTCGGTGATTACCTGGTCTATTGCATCTGTCATTTCATCATCCTTTGGTTTGAAATATCAACACCCTCGCGCTTCATTCTCCCGAAGATTCCAGGCATCCATGACCACCTAGATGAGACGGCCTGCCATGTTGGGTTCTTTTTTACGTTAAGTTCAGATGGACCGCGATATACACTCGCAAATGGTACGGCACCTGAATCGAAAACAAACTGGCATCTGTCCTCGGCTGCCTCAACAGTATCGCCTTCGTGCCCTATCAAAACGAAACACCTGAGCTGCCCTAGCGATAGACCGCCATCAACCCTGATCTTCTTAATCGCTTCAACCGTCCGCTCTCGTGATAGCTTTGAATCATAATCAAATGCAATATATAGGCGTTCAATTTTTGTTTTGTGTTCTGCCAGCAATCCAACATGCCAGTCTTTCATTATGCGGATATCAAACCCGCCATGGAGCCCAAATTTCCCCTTATTGGATGCGAGCATTTTGAATACTTCTTTAATGTGAGGATCAGGGCAAGCTAGAATGTTGCTGTCAAGCAATCTGTCACCTTGCTTAATTTTAATTGTCCTTAGCGCCCCCTCTCTAATCGGGACAAGACAGGACTTGCACTTATGAGGGCAGCCCCTGCTTGTGATTGTCATCCCTTTTTTAAGATACATACCAGGCTCAAACTCTTGCACGAAGTCATTGTATGCAGGTCCGCCCAACTTAACCGGAAGGACTGTTGACCATTCTTCTGCCAATTGTTCGGCTCTTGGCTTATCCCATGAGAAAGTACATGAAACATGGACCTCATCAACTTCTGGTGGAAACAATCCAGGTCCATCAAAAAAACACAGGTCATCATCTGGCGTATAGGTTGTCCTTGATGGGAACACTCTGGCTATTCTTGACATAAAATTGCCTCAATATCCTTCGCCAGTTCATCCGGCGTCCGTTCAAGTGTAGGAAGTCCAGCGTCAAGACACATTGCCACGATGCTTGACCCTGATATGTTCATGGTTTCAGCGATGGCCTTGATCCTGTCGGTTAGGTCCCTGGACAGGTAGAAGTTTGCAGCGTGCTTTGTTGTGGTGTTGGGCATGGTCTAGCGCGGAGCCAGTTCGTATCCGGCCTTGATCAGCCGGGAAGCGATACGCATCGTGCAAACCATATACTCTCCAACGTCGCCCATAACCACGGTTCCGGCCTTCATTCCGTATGCCCATCGCCATGCCGCGTCGTGGTTGCGGAAGGTTGCCAAGTTGCCGCTGCTTTTCAGGAAGTTGTATTCGGCGGTGGTCATGTTAGCGGGCCAGGGCGAAGGGCTTGGTCAGGAAAGTGACCCATGAGCCGTTATCATGGACGCGAACGAATCGCAGGGTTTGCCCGTCGCCGCTACGCTCTGCAATCACTCTGGAATCGCCTGACTCGCTGATGATGATGCTGTCGCCAGGATTCATGCTGTTTATTTTTGCGTCCATGGTCTTTTCCTTATCCGTTGCAGTAGGAGTGTTTTTCAATCTCGCCGCCAACCTTCTTGGCTTCGCCGCTCGCTTCCCACCTGGAGCAGTATTCCTCGGCGGATATCGCAGTGGGTGCCCAGTTGTATCCGGTCCAGTATTTGCCGTCTTTTTTGATGCGGTATGAAGTTGCCATGTTGGCTCCATCGTTGGCTGCTTTGTTTGTGTTTCCCTTAACCATGAATACAGTATGCTCGATACTATGTTAGAAGTCAACATACTAAATCACGATAAAGGAAAATAAATCGCTAGCAAAGCCAATCAGGGATAATCATTGAGGTATTTGGCGAGTACTCAACCCACCGAGCACCTTCTAAGGCGTGGCGGGTGTGCTCAACCATCTTCTGGCGCATCTCGGCAAACTGCCGCTCTTTCCGCTTGTAATTCGCAACCACTTCATCTTCGGTCTCGGCCCTGATGATGTGGACATCAACCGGGTTCTTCTGGCCGAACCTCCAGCATCGCCTCACACCCTGGTATGTCTGCTCAAATGAGTGGCTGGCACCGAGGAAAACCATCTTGTTGCAGTTTTGAAAGTTCAACCCGAACCCAGCGATCTTTAGCTTTGAAACCAGAACACGATACTCGCCATTTGCAAATCCAAGAAGTGCATCGCGCTTGAAGTCTGGCGAATCGCTGCCGGTGATTTCAACGGACCCTTCTATCGCGTCTGCGGCTGCCTTGCTTTCGTCGTTCAACTCACACCACACGATTGCTTGCCCCTCGTGGTTTGCGAGCTTGGACGCCATATCCACGCGCCGATCCATGGTCCCGCGCCTAACTGCCCGCTGCTCCCTTAATCCCCTGGCCTGCATGGCGAACAGCATCCCGCTCGACTGCGCCGCTACATGATCCACTCCGATAACGTGCTCATGCATCCGAAGTTCAGGCAGTTGGTATTCCGCATCGCTGTAGCCAATGTCACTTGGCTTGCCCATGAACGCCGCCCATGAACAAATCCAGCGCCAGAAGATGTCCTCAGCGTGGCCCTTGAGCCTCCATGCTTGAGTGGTGGCACCGTCATGGACAAAGTACTCTGCCAGCATTTCCGTCCTTGTTTTCTCACCCAAAAACTCTGAGTGATTGCCCAGCTCCATGTGGTCGTTAGGAGCAGGGGTTGCAGTACATGCCAGACGGTATGGGGTGCCCTGGAACTCTTCGATGATTTGTGTTCTGATCTTGCCGGTGAACGACTTCAGGATGCTGCTCTCATCGAGCACAATACCGGTGAAGTTTGCCGGGTCGAAGTGGCTCAACATCTCATAGTTGGCCACCACTACCTGAGTCTCGTGGTCGTCTTCCCTGAGATATTTCGGCTCGATTCCAAGTAGCGCGCCTTCCCTTACCGTCTGTTCTGCGACCGCCAACGGGGCAAGGATAAGAACCCGTCCTGGGATATGACGCGCCCATTCCAACTGCATGAGCGTCTTGCCTGTCCCGGTATCGGTGAACAAGCAGAA
>Ga0233431_1006415_pt1 | contig 10611 bp, 9 predicted proteins | sample SI_118_April2016_FD_179867 | JGI IMG/M metagenome (GOLD analysis project Ga0233431, IMG submission 179867) | Seawater microbial communities from Saanich Inlet, British Columbia, Canada - SI_118_April2016_200_MG | ecosystem: Environmental > Aquatic > Marine > Inlet | place: Canada: British...
ATTTACTACCTTAAGAAAAAGAGGAGGAAATATTGCAGACATTGCTATCCTAGTTATTGATGTTAATGAAGGATTAAAGCCACAAACTATTGAAGCAATTGAAATCTTAAAACAATATAAAACTCCATTTGTTGTTGCAGCAAATAAAGTAGATACAATGGGCGGATGGAAATCTCAACCTGAAAAATTAATTTTACAAAGTTTTAGTGAACAAAGTGATCAAATAAGACAAGCCATGGAAATGAAATTGTATGAGATTGTTGGAAAATTATCTGAAATGGGATTAAATTCTGAAAGATTTGATAGGGTAAATGACTATACTAAAGAAGTTGCAATCGTTCCAATATCTGCAAAAACAGGAGAAGGATTTTCTGAATTATTGATGGTATTATCTGGATTAGCACAGAAATTTTTAGAAGAGTCATTGAAAATTGATGTTAAAGGTCCTGCAAAGGGAACTATTTTAGAAGTTACAGAAGAAAAAGGAATTGGAAAAACTTTGGATGTTGTAATTTATGATGGTACAATAAAACAAAATGATAAATTATTAATTGGATCCTTGGGAGAACCAATTGAGTCAAAAGCTAAATGTTTGTTTACTTTAGAAGAAAATAAATGTACTGCGGTAAATGAAGTTCATGCCTCTGCAGCTGTAAAAATTTCTGGACCTGGACTTGATGAAGTTATCCCTGGAATGCCAGTTGCTGTTTCTAATGAAAACGCCGATGAAATAAAAGAAAAATTAATGGCAGAAGTTGAAGAAGTTATGATTGAAACAGATCAAGATGGAATTATAATCAAAGCTGATACACTTGGTTCTTTAGAAGCGTTAACTAGATTATTAAGAGAAAAAGGAATTAAAATTAGAAGAGCTGGAATTGGAGATATAAATAAAAATGACATTTCCGAGGCTTCGTCTGAGGACAATGCCTTGAACAGATTAGTTTTAGGATTTAATGTTAAAGAATTAGAAAAAGATGAATCTGTCCATGTTATTTCAAATAATATTATTTACAAGATAATTGAAGATACTGAAAAATGGTTAGAAAATGAGTCCAAAAGACTAGAATCCAAAGAATTAGGAGACATGGTAAAACCATTTAAAATTGAAATTTTAAGAGACCATATCTTTAGAAAAAAAGATCCTGCTATAGTTGGAGTTGAAGTTTTAGCTGGAACCATTAAAGCTAATTCGCCAATAACAAAAGATGGAACTAAGTTAGGTACACTAAAATCAATAAAAGATGGAAAGGACAATGTTCATGAAGCTATAGAAGGAAAACAAGTTGCTGTTGCTTTAACAGGCGTTACCGTTGGAAGGCAGATTGAAGAAGGAGATATGTTATATTCCGATATCCCAGAAGGAGATTTTAAAGCTTTAAAAAAATTAAAACAATATCTTAATTCTAAAGAGAAAGATGTTATGAGAGAGTTATCTGAAATGAGAAGAGAAGAGAATCCTACTTGGGGAATCTAATAGAAAGCTTTTTAAAAAGAATATTGTCTCAAATGTTATAATAATTATATGGAGAATCAAAATGTTTGTTATAAATAACCCAAAAACAGGAAAAAGTTACAAGAAGGAAGGAGATGCTCAGATTTATATGGGTAAAAAAATTAGAGATAAAGTAGATGGTGGGCTTATTGGTTTGAAAGGTTATGAATTAGAAATTACTGGCGGCTCTGATGCACAAGGATTTCCTATGAGGGGAGATTTAGATGTACTTGGAAGAAAAAGGCCATTGGCTGTTTCAGGTGTTGGTGTTAAAGGAACAGATAAAGGTATCAAACAGAGAAAAACTGTTCATGGTAGAACTGTTGATGAAACTATAAATCAACTTAATGTTAAAATTGTTAAAGTAGGATCTGAAGAACTTGAAAAAGCGCTAGGATTAGTTAAAGAAGAAGCCCCTGCTACTGAAGAAAAACCTGCAGAAGAAGCACCTAAAAAAGAATAAATTATTTTTTTAAAATTATTATTTCATTAATTCCCCGGCCACTTTGCCGACAAAATAACTAATTAGAGATCTTGTTCCACCTGTTATAGTCCCTATTGTTGCTCCTGAACTTGCACCAACTAATGCGCCTACTAAACCACCTGCTATTGCTGCTTGTGGTAAACTTCCAAATGCTATGCCTGCTGCTGCCCCTGTTCCTGCACCAACTATCCCGCACTCAACTGAAGTTGCAGTTGCTTTTACCGCCGTAGGGCCGTATAATAGTGAATTAAGAACTTCTGGATTAATATGTGCTCCTTGAGATTCACAATATCCACAATAAGCAGGCAATGCCCAAGCTGTAACATCCACTATCCTATGAATATTATCTGGAATTATATCTAACATTTTTTATTTTTTTATCCTCAATTTGTTATATATAAAGCTTTCTATCTGTTACAACTTATAAGTAATTGCAATTAGATTCCTATTTATGACTATATTAATTTCTCTCAACGAAACAGTTATAAATGGACTCAAACGATTAATTTAAGATGACAACGAAGAGTGAAGCAGATAATTTAGTACCAGAAATTAGTATTGGTTTAGTGGGCCATGTTGACCACGGTAAAACTACTTTAACACAAGCTTTATCTGGAAAATGGACAGATGTACATTCTGAAGAATTAAAGCGTGGAATTACTATTAGATTAGGTTATGCAGATTCTATTTTTTATAAATGTCCAAAATGTAAGGATAGTGATGCCTACAGTCCCACGGAAAAATGTCCAAAATGTAGTGGGAAAGGAATTCCATTGAGAAAAGTTTCTTTTATTGATGCACCTGGACATGAAACTTTAATGGCTACTATGTTATCTGGTGCTGCAATTATAGATGCTGCCTTATTATTAGTTAGTGCAACTGAAGATTGCCCTCAACCTCAAACTAGAGAACACCTAATGGCATTAGAAATCATTGGTGTAAAAAATATTATAATTGTTCAAAATAAAATTGATTTAGTTTCTGAAGAAGATTTAATTAAAAATCATAAACAAATTAAAAATTTCCTAAAAGGAACAATTGCAGAAAATGTGCCAATTATTCCAATATCTGCGCAACATAATGTAAATATAGATGTTCTAATCGAAACCATTCAAGAAAATTTTAAAACTCCAAAAAGAGAAAATACTACTGATCCTTTGTTTTATATTGCAAGATCTTTTGATGTAAATAAACCTGGTACTCTGATTAAAAATATCAACGGAGGAGTATTAGGTGGTGCTATGGCAAAAGGCATATTAAAACAAAATGAAACTGTTGAAATCCGCCCTGGATTAAAAAAAGAAAAACAAGGAAAAACTATTTGGGAGCCTCTCACTACAGAAATTACTGGCATGATTACTGGAGAAAGTGAAGTAAAAGAAATTACTCCGGGAGGATCTGCTGCAATAATGACTAAGTTGGATCCTGCAATTGTTAAATCAGATAGCCTAGTTGGAAATGTTGTAGGGATACCAGGAAATATGCCAGATGTTTGGCATGAATTTACTCTTGAACCAAAATTACTTGAGAGAGTAGTTGGGGCAAAAGATGATTTGATTGTTGATAAAATTAAAAAAGGAGAAATTTTAATGCTTAATATTAATGCAACTGCCACTGTAGGCAGTGTTGTTGATATTTCAAAAAATTCTATAAAAACTATTTTAAAGAAACCTGTTTGTGCAGCTAAAGGAGATAGAGTAACAATCTCTAGAATGTTAGGTGCGAGATGGAGATTGATTGGTTACGCAAACTTATAGTTTTATATATTTGATTAACTTGCATATTATGTATGGATAAACAGACTTATCAAATACTTGAGCATTATCTAGGTGGAATTGTTAAGGTGCAAGAAGCTAGAGCACAAGGAATTCCTGAAGAAGATCTGCAAAATTTAGAAGATATAATCGCAGATCCCAAACTAATTGGTACCGTACACTATTTATTAAAAAATTGGGGGCTAAATCTAAAAACAATTGGTGTGAATACCTTAAATAAAAAATTACATATAAAAACAGATATGTGGCCCGATATTTTAGATAGTTTGATTGAGAAATCCACTCAAAGGAATGTTAAAGTTTATTATAATAGTTTACCAGGAAAATGGAACAGCACTTTAGTAGTAAAATATAAAGATGTAACTAAGGCCCTGGACTTAATGGATGGATATACTAACATTGTTGTTGAAGGCTATGAAGAAAAATTAAATTAATCTTCACCAATTACTTTAGCAATAGAAATAACTTTGTCTCCAGGCCCCATTCTCATTAATCTTAGTCCTTGTGTATTTCTTCCTATTGTTGAAATATCTTTTGCAGCAGTCCTTATTAGAATTCCATTTTTAGTTACAAATATTAAATCATCTTTATCTGAAACCGATTTAACTGCCACTACTTTTCCATTTCGATCAGAAGTTTTTATGTTGATTACTCCTTTACCACCACGATTTATTAATCTATAATCCTCTACTTTTGTTCTCTTACCATAGCCATTTTCAGTTATTGTCAATAGCGTATCATTGGCCCTTGTTACACCTACAACCTCGTCTTTTACTAATTTAATTGTCCTTACTCCCATTGAGTTTCTTCCGACCTGCCTTATTTGATCTCCTTTGAATTTAACTGCCTGACCATTTTTTGAAGCAACAATTAATTCTTCTCCATCTTCTGTTAAAATAACATCTATTAGACTATCTTCCTCTTTTAGATTAATAGCTATTATCCCTCCTTTTCTTGGTTTGGAATATTCTTTTAATGAAGTCTTCTTAATTAATCCATTTTTAGTAACCATGTTTAAAGACCAAGATTCTATAAATTCTGAAACTGGAATAATTGCTTTAATTCTCTCATTTTGCTGCAAATTCAACAAATTAACTAAATTCATTCCTTTTGCATATCTAGATCCGGATGAAATTGCATATGCTTTAGACCAATAGACTTTTCCTAGATTACTAAAGAACATTAAATAATCGTGAGTGTTTGTGATAAATAAGTTCTCAACAAAATCTTCCTCTCTTGTCCCTGTTGCCCTAATTCCTTTTCCACCTCGACCTTGTTGTCGATAAGTGTCCAAAGGCAATCTGTTTACATATCCTTTATGAGTTACTGTAACCACACAATCTTCTTTTTGTATTAAATCTTCATCTTCTATTGCTTCTTCAATATCTAAAATTTCTGTTTTTCTTTCATCCCCATATTTTCTCTTTAATTCCTGAAGCTCTTCTTTTATTATTGTAAATATTTTACCTTCATTTGATAAAATTGATTTTAATTCTACTATTAATTTTAATAATTGATCATACTCTTCTTTAATTTTATTAGTTTCTAATGAAGTTAATTTTTGTAATTTCATCTCTAGAATTGCTACTGATTGCTTCTCTGAAAGGGAAAATTTTTGCATCAAACTTTGCCTTGCATATTCAACATTATCACTTTCTTTTATTGTTTTTACAACTGCATCGATATTTTCTAATGCTTTTTTTATTCCCAATAATATGTGGGCACGGGATTCTGCTTTTTCTAAATCAAATTCTGTTCTTTTTACTACAATTGTTTTTCTATGCAATATGAAATTAGCATTTATTTCTTTTAGAGTCAATACCCTGGGTTGATTATTCACAAGTGCTAAATTAATCACACCAAATGAAGATTCTAACTGAGTGTGTTTGTATAATTGATTTAAAATTAATTCACCATTTGCATTTTGTTTTAGTATTACAACAATTCTCATTCCTTTTCTATCTGACTCATCTCTTAAATCTGAAATCCCCATTACTTTTTTATCTTTTACTAAATTTGCAATAGCTTCTATTAAATTTGTTTTATTTACTTGATAAGGGATTTCTGTGATGATTATTTTTCTTTCTTCTACTTCACATTTTCCCCTCATCTTTACTGAACCTCTTCCGGTTAATGCAGCTTTTCTTAAGCCACTTCTTCCTAAAATTTGTCCACCTGTTGGAAAGTCAGGCCCTTTTACAGTTTGAAGCAATTCTTCACCTGTTATTTCTGGATTATCTATTTGCTGAATTATTGCATCTGATACTTCAGTAAGATTATGGGGTGGCATATTTGTTGCCATGCCTACTGCAATTCCAGTTGAGCCATTGACTAATAAATTTGGAAATTTTGCAGGCAATACTACTGGTTCTTTTAATTGTCCATCGTAATTTGGAGCACTACTAACAGTTCTTTTTTCTAAATCTGCTAAAAGTTCTTCCGCCATTTTTGATAATTTAGCTTCCGTATACCTCATTGCAGCTGCAGAATCCCCATCAACAGAACCAAAATTACCCTGTCCTTTAATTAATGGATACCTAAGTGAGAAATCTTGAGCCATCCTTACTAATGAATCATATATAGCTGAATCTCCATGAGGATGATATTTACCCATAACATCTCCTACAATTCTTGCTGATTTTTTAGAAGGTTTATTATGGAGCATCCCTAATTTATACATTGAGTATAGAATTCTCCTATGAACGGGTTTTAAACCATCATTTACATCTGGAAGTGCCCTGCCCACTATAACTGACATAGCATAATTTATGTATGATTTTTTCATCTCTTCTGAGATCATAGTAGGCAGTATTTTTTCAGTCATAATTCAATGCCCCAATTTTTTAAATTAATTATTAATTCATCATATCCATCATAAGTAATGGACCTTATACCCAATTTATTATATTTTGATGTAGTCTCATTATGGTCATCAACAAAAATGATATCTTCTTTTTCCAAATTTAATTTTTCTAAAATTAATTCAATTGCCTTTAAGTCTGGTTTTGCTACTCCTACCTTAAAACTAGCAACTACTTCTCCAATTTCTTCAAAATTCCATAGATTAAGATCTGCTTCATAAAACTCTTTGATATTATTTGTTAAAATCCCAATTTTATATCTTTCACTTAACTTTAAAATTAAATCCCTAATTTTTTCATTTAATGAAATGCTTTCTATTAGTACTTTTTTCACTTCATCCGAACTTGTGTGAAGTTTATTAGCGATTGCAGAAAAAAATTCTTCAGAATCTATTTCACCAATTTTTGCTTTATTCCAAATGTCCCTAAATTCCTTAAAAACAGATTCATCAGATTTTATATGATATTTATCGCAAAGAAGTGAATACCTTTTATTGAATCCTGCACTAAAAACCACTTGTCCTAAATCAAATACTATCGCTTTATATGTCAAGATTTGTCACCTCTTTAGCATGTAATTGGATAAATTCTCTTCTTGGTTCTACCTTATCTCCCATCAGAGTTGTAAACATTTCATCAGCAAGAACTGCATCTTCAATAGTTACTTTTTTTAGAGTTCTTTTTTCTGGATCCATTGTTGTTTCTCTTAACTGTTCAGGATCCATTTCACCTAAACCTTTGTAACGCTGAACAATTGAATTTTCATCTTTTAATCCTTCAAGTTCTTCATCAGTATAACAATAAGTAATTTGTTTTCCTTTTTTTATTCCATAAAGTGGCGGCATTGCAATATACAAATATCCAGCATCAATTAATGGCTTCATATACCTATAAAAAAATGTTAAAATTAATGTTGTGATATGTGCACCATCAATATCTGCATCTGTCATAATTATAATTTTATGATATCTTGTTTTTTCTAAATCAAATTCTTCACCGACGTTAGAACCAATTGCAGAAATCATTGTAGTAATTTCATTATTATTGAATATTTTATCTAAACTTGCTTTTTCTACATTTAGAATTTTACCTCTTAATGGCAAAATAGCCTGGAATTCCCTTGATCTTCCCTGTTTAGCAGATCCACCTGCAGAATCTCCCTCTACAATAAACATTTCACATTTAGAAGGATCTTTTTCTTGACAATCTGCTAATTTCCCAGGCAAACTTCCCGATTCTAAGGCAGATTTTCTTCTTGTTAAATCGCGAGCTTTTCTTGCTGCCTCTCTAGCTTTTGCAGATAAAATACATTTATCTATAATTATTCTAGCTGTTTTTGGATTTTCTTCGAAAAATGAAGATAGTTGGGATTTAGTAATCCTGTCTGCTAATAATTTTACTTCAGAATTCCCCAGTTTTGTTTTTGTTTGACCTTCAAATTGAGGCTCAGGAACTTTAATAGAAATAATTGCTGCCAATCCTTCCTTTAGGTCTTCTCCAGACAATCTGATATCTGCAATTTTTTTCTTTTTTATATAATCATTTACTGCCCTTGTAAGTGCAGTTTTGAAACCTACCACATGTGTTCCGCCCTCAATGGTATTAATATTATTTACAAAACTAAATAACTTTTCTACGTAGCCATTATTGTACTGCATAGCGATTTCTAATTGAATATTATCTTGTTCTTTATTAAAATAAATTACTTCTTCATGTAATTTTTCAGTATTCCTATTTACAAAATTTACAAAATTTACAATTCCTTCTTCATTGAAGAATGTTTCTTCTTTTTCTGTTCTGTCATCTGTTAAAATGATTGTCAATCCTTTGTTTAGAAATGAAAGTTCCCTTAATCTATTTTTCAAGACATCATAATCAAATTCTTTTTCTTCAAATATTTCATTATCAGGTGTAAATGTTACAAGTGTTCCAGATTCTTCTGTATCTCCAGTAATTTGAACTTCTGAGGTTGGTTTTCCCTTACTATAGGATTGTACATGTATTTTCCCCTCTCTTTTAATTTCTACAACTAGTTTAGAAGATAAAGCATTTACTACAGAAATACCTACTCCATGCAATCCTCCAGACACTTTATATGTATCTTTGTCAAATTTTCCACCTGCATGCAATACTGTCATTACAACTTCTAAAGCAGATTTATTTTGTTGTTTGTGAAATCCAGTTGGAATTCCTCTTCCATTATCTGAAATTGTAATAGAATTATCTTTGTTTATTTTTACTTTTATTTTATTACAAAAACCAGCCATAGCTTCATCAATAGAATTATCTACTACTTCGTAAACTAGGTGATGAAATCCTTTTTTACCTGTATCACCTATATACATCGCAGGACGTTTTCTTACGGCTTCAAGGCCTTCTAAAACCTTAATTTGTTTTGCACTATACTCACTATTTTTAGTAGTTTCCATTGTAAAAGATCTCTATAAATCTAATAAAAAAACGAGGCACTAGTATATAAAGGTTTCTGCCAGAATTCGAGGGTTACAGGGCCTGTACTGCCAAATTCTAATTTTTATTTTTCTTTTATAAAGGTGTTTATAAACAAATAATTTTATAAGTTTTTAGTAGTTCCTAAAATTAATGAAAAGACTTAATCGAAGCTTAAAAAGTATACTTATTGCAAGTGTTTTTGCAGGTGTAATGGTAGGAAATCCCATTAATCTCAGTTCTAGTCCTACTCCTGAAAATTCAAATATTGATTCCTTAATTATTAAAAAAAAATATGATCGAATTATGCAAAAATTTCAAATTGGGTTAGAAGATAGTTTATTAGATATTGATGAACAAAAAGAAATTTCCATTATTTATGCATCACTTAGGAATTTTAATGATACTTTTTGTCCAAATTTAGATATAACTCCAGAAATAGGGATATATCATCAAATAGGAAAATATACTAGCTTATTAGAGAAAAATGTGAATGGAATTGATTTTGGACAACCAGAATTAGAAAAAGAATTCTACAAAAGAGGTTTATCAAGAGTAAGTGTAGAAAGAACTACTAGTGATACTGAAAGCGTCTTTTATGGAATTTTAGGATTATTTGCAGTTACAGGTTCTTTAGCTAGTTATATTAAAAGAAAAAGATAGATTTAAAAGAATTAATTTTTAGACATTAATATGATAATATTAGATACTGATTTTTTAATTAGTAGCATTAAGTTTAGAGTTGATGTTGTTTCTCAAATAAAGGAGAATTTCCCTGGAGAAATTGCGATTATGGATAAAACCATTGATGAACTTAAAGGAGTGAATAACCCTAATTCTCGAGCAGCCATTCATTTAGTGAAATTAAAAGAAATGAAAATAATAAAAACTAAAAAAGATAAAATTGTTGACAACTTAATTCTAGAAAATGTTAAAGAGGGAGATATTGTTGCAACCCAAGATAGAAATCTAAAAAGAAGATTAAAAAATAAAGATATAAAAGTAATAACTATAAGACAAAAAAAATATGTAAAATAGGTTTAATCTATAATTTTTTAAGTTTGACCCTTAGTAAATATTTTTTGGAATAAAGAGAAAGATTTAAAAAGAAATAATTTTCACACAAACTAGTAAAATGTTCTACGAATTAACAATAAAAGATCATGTAAGGGTACCTCCTAATAAATTTGGAGATGACGTTAAAGAATCCGTTATAAAAAGTTTGAATGAAGCTTACGAAGGGTATGTTTCTGAAGAGCTTGGATTTGTAGTCGGTGTTTCGGACATTGCAGATATCGGTGAGGGCGCAATAATCCCTGGCGATGGAGCTGCATTTTATGAAACTTCATTCAAATTATTTGTGTTTATACCTGAATTACAAGAAGTAGTTACAGGTAAAATTTCAGATATAACTGATTTTGGAGCTTTCTTGGATATCGGACCAGTAGATGGAATGATTCATGTTTCACAAACAATGGATGATTATGTCTCATTTAGTAAAGAAAATGTATTAACTGGAAAAGAAAGTAAAAAAGTCTTAAAAATTGG
>Ga0233431_1006419_pt1 | contig 10607 bp, 13 predicted proteins | sample SI_118_April2016_FD_179867 | JGI IMG/M metagenome (GOLD analysis project Ga0233431, IMG submission 179867) | Seawater microbial communities from Saanich Inlet, British Columbia, Canada - SI_118_April2016_200_MG | ecosystem: Environmental > Aquatic > Marine > Inlet | place: Canada: British...
CTATATCAGATGAAATCGAAAAAGCGATACGTGAGTTTATAGTAAAAAGACCATATAAAAGCCCTGAATATCTAATTTTATCTCAAGAGCAATATATCGATTTATTAAATGAAATAAAAACGGATAAGGAATTGTATTATTATCACGGTTTATTTGTATGTATATTTAAATCTGATATTAAAAAGAGTATCAAAGTTGCATAATGAAACCAAAAAGACATCACAACAACAAAGGCTATCAACAAATTAAATCAGGCAAAGTAAAAAGAGATTTAATGTATATTACTAAAAAATTAGGTGTAAAATATGGAAAAATAGCTTGATTCTTAAATAAAAGTTTTGTATATATAATTGTATTATAACCATAATACTGACATAAGTTCGGTCGACTTAATAGTTACCGGACTTTTTTTTATTTTAACAAGGAGAATTACCATGAAACGTTTTATCATTTTGTTTGTTGTTTTGTTTTGTTTTGGTCAAGCATTTGCTGCGGATACCACGAATTGCGCTGTTAGTTTTGATGAGACTGATTACTCATTAATGTATTATGGAACGCTTGTTTTTGGTGCGGCAGGCGGTACTGATAATACAACTACGCAATGGATGCGAATTGATGGGCTTGATTTTGAAAATTATTTAGGGAACGTTCAATTTAAAGCCGTTGATATTACAGGAACAGAAGACTTTAATGGTTATATTGAGTTTTGTGATAATACAACCGGAGCAGATTTCGGAGCACTTGCAACTGATGCTGATTTAGACGCAATGGCAATTACTACGGTAACAGATACGGTTGGTATAGCACTTGGCACGAGAACATTCGGGCATAAATACATGAGAATTAAACTTGATGGGCAAACTGGCAATCCGAATGAATTGGATGTTAAGTGGTATATTTTTCTACCTAAAAAAATAACTACAAAACGTATTGGATCGGTTGGAGACACGCTCTAATGTCAAATGCTTTAACTGCAATATCAAATGAATTAATTGATCTTATCAAAACCGAATATCCACGTTTTAATGATAAAGGTAGAATAGAATTAACTCAAAAAGTTGAAAATGCAAATTTAGGATATGAAGATTGTATTATAATTGATCCACAGCCGGACGATACTCCTGCTATTTTAACGGCTGGTGAAATAAAAACTTATGTGTTCAATCTTGTATATTTCAAACATTTATACGATGAGAAAATTTCAGACTATTCAGACTTTGCAGAAAGTTTGGATAGTTTTCTTTTAGGTTATACTCACCATTCTGGATATTGGGTACAATTAACACGAACTACGGATTATAATATAGATGAGTATTTGCCGGAGTTTGATGAAGAAGATGAAGGTGATAGTATTGATCTTGGTGGGTTTGTAATGACAATGGTATTCACAAAGTATAAGGCAGAATAATGGAAACAGTTTGTGATTATATAGAAAACAATTATGAGTTATTATTTATAAACCATGAAGATAATAAGTATAATTGCCATTGTATTGTAGATAATAATTATAATGGACACGAAACAAGTGATCCTATGTCTAATTGTAATGAATGTGGAAGCGATAAAATAGAATTCGATATTATTAATAGCAAATATGGAATGAAGTGTAAAAATTGCAATTATTTTTATGTTATAAGAGATTACAATAAAGTATAAATCGAGTTAATATTTAATTATGTCAGAACATAAAAAATATAAAGTATTTCAATATGATTCTTATTATCCGTGTGGTGGAATAGAAGATTGTTATGTAGAGTTTGATATATTAGAAGATGCAATTGAATATATAAAATCAAACCAATATGATTATAATTATATTATTGATAGAGATACATGGGAAACGGTTTTCGATTTAGATAATATTTAATAAAATAATAGTTATAAAATTAATGAAAGGTCGGTTATGTAACCAGGTACGACCGACACCTGGTTGCGAATCGACCTTTTTTCGTTTGGAGAAGATGTGAAAAAATACAAAGCAAATAAAAGTTTTCAGGAATTGGGTATTGAGAATTCATATCAAGGATTAGAAACTTGGCAGTATTATGATTTAAAAAATGGGAAAATAGTTGAGATTGAGCAAGTGCCTATTCCGTTAATTGAAAATAAATTTGTAAAGGAAATTAAGAAGGAGAAAAAGTCATGGCAATAGATCCAGGAATGTATTCAATGCAACAGTTTCAAGTTGCTGTATTAGCTGAAACTACATTAGGCACTGCAAAAGTTGCAACAATGCAATATGTCAACATTGACGGTTATTCATCTGTAAGCAGGAATCCAGAGCGTTATCTTGAAGTAAGGCACGGAACTGGTAGGACTGCAAAGAAAGCGGATGTCTATGTCAATCAATATGGCAAAGAGAAAACGATATCGTTTACCGCTTTTTACGATCAAACATTGGCTCCGATATTTATTGAGAATTGCATGGGGCTTGTGGTAGGTTCTTCTCCGGCAAGCTTTGATATTGCAACCGGTTTTTTGGGTGTAGAATGTAAGCATGGCGATACTGACACGGATAATACTGGAGCTTTAACGGTTGCGCTTATATCGCCGGAAGGCAGCAATTCAGAAATATATCCAGGATGTTTTGTTGATAGCTTTAGAATGTATGCTGATAATGCGGCGGATGGTGGACGTTTTAAAATGGATGTAGTTCTAAAAACAAGACATAACATTTCAGGCAGTCAAGCTGCGCCAACAACTCCAACCGCTTATCCTACAACTTTTAGAACAATACATGATTTAAGTACCACAATCTCAATCGGCGGGGTTGATTGTGTTATGAATAAAATGGAATTAACTCTCAATAGTCAAGTGAAGTTTTTTGGTTATGGTGCGCTTGGGATTCCGCAAACTATCGCAAGGGGAATACCTGAATTTTTAGTTAGTGGGATATTTGGAATTAAATACGATGCGAATACAGCGGCAATGCTTCCCAAACAGTACGATGAAAATGATATTGAAGTTCTTTTATATACTGGTGCATCGTGGGCAAGTGCTACGTTTGGATTAAAAGGGAGTTACGGTCAAATATCAGACAATTTTGATCCGGCAGAATTTGAAGGCGGAGCGTTTGTTGATTTACCGATTAAATTTATGGCTCATACGAGTGGCGATTTAATTTCTTTAGTTCCATAATTAAGGAGAAGAAATGGCAATTGATACAGGCATGTATGCCATGCCACAATTTAGGGTTGCGCTTGCACCAGAAACGACACTGGGAACGGCAAATACAACAACGATGCAATTGGTTAATATTGACGGTTATCCTTCAGTATCAAGAAACGTTGAACGGATGTTAGATGTTAGGTCTGGAGTTGGCAGAACGGGCAAAAAAGCCGATGTTTACGTAAGTCAATCAGGCAAAGATAAGGTTTATCAATTTTCTGGTTATGTTGATACTTCAACTGTACAAACAAGCGGAACGATAACAGACGATACATGGTATCAAATAGTTTTATATGCTGGTAGTGATGACTTTGCGAATGTTGGAGCGAGTAGCAATGCAACTGGAGTTGTTTTTAAATCAACTGGCACAACACCGACAACATGGACGAGTAGCAGCAAATTACAAAAGGTTACAATCGGAATGATGCTGCTTGAAAATTGTATTGGTAATCTGGTCGGATCTTCTCCTGTAAGTTATGACATTGCTTATAATTATACCAGCCCTGAATGCGCTACTGGTGATACTGATAATAATATGACCGGAGCATTAACGTTGGTTTTAGTTTCACCCGAAGGCAGTAATTCAATTAGACAGGCTGGGTGTTTTGTAAGATCATTGAGATTATATGCCGATGTAGGAAGCGAAGGCGGGCGTTTTAAGTTTGATGCTGAATTAGTTTCCAGGCATATTACATCAACTGGTCAAGCCGTACCGAGTTCAATGGTTGCTTATCCGACAACTACATATCGAACTATTTATGATTTATCTGGTGCGGGTGGTTATGTTAATCAAATATACATAGGATCGTATGATGATGTAGTTTTAAACAAAGTAGAATTAACTATCAATAACAACGTGCGGTTTTTTGGATTTGGTATTGGTGGGATTCCGCAGACTATCGGCCGTGGATTTCCGGCTATGGATGTAAGTGGTATATTTGGGATGAAATATGATTCAAAGACAGCGGCGTATATTCCAAAACAATATGATGAGAACGATGTTGAAGTTCTTTTATATACTGGTGCATCGTGGGCGGCTTCCACATTTGGCATTAATGCAACGGCTGGACAGATAATGGATAACTTTGATCCTATCGATGTTGAAAGGGGCGCATTCATAGATTTACCGATTAAGTTCATGGCATTGACAAGCGGCGATGTTATCCAAATTATACCATAAGGAGCAAAATGATAAAATTCACAACTAAAACAATGACACTTGCACAGCGAACAGAATGTAACGATCTGGAAACTGAATTCAATCCAGAAAAAAGAACGGTCATTACCCGGGATATGTTTGCTCAAAGAATCAAGTATTTAAAATTCGGACTTGATAAATTAGGCGATGTTCAAATTACCGATGACAACTTTAATGAGTTAGTTATGCAATTGTCAACCAAAGAGATAGAAGATATTTCTGATAAGATAGCAGAAGAAACAAACTTTCCAAAAAAAAAGAACTCCAAATAAGATTAACAATTTGGGCTAATTATTTTAATGGGTGGAATGAAGAGAAATATGAGTTTCCATTTACAAATAAAAAAAATAAAACGTTTGAAAGTTTAGATGAAATACTCGAATTCACAAATGAGCATTTCGGGAGTGATTGCAGTTCGGGATTATATACCAGTGCGATGCTCAATTTCTCACTCAATCTTATCTGGGATAAGAAAGTTCAAGATTGGATTGAACGATATTTATTTTGTAAGGAATTCAACATTAAACCCTACGATGCTGGAAGTTACGAACAGCTCCCATGCTTATGGGTGGATTTTTGCAGAATTATGAGAAACGAAATACACTTGTGCGATATTGAACATAATAAGAGAAATCAAAAATAATGGCAACATCAAGAAAAAAAGTTGATGTAGTAGTTTCTGCAAAAGGAACGCAAGCTGCAAAAAGAAAACTTGGCGGAGTTGAAAAGTCTATTGGTTCAATGGCAAAGGGTGCATTGGCTGGTGTTGCTTCTTTTTATGCTTTAAAAAAGGCTTTAGATTTCACTGTTGCAGCTTCTATTGCACAGGAAAAAATATTCAGAAAATTACAAACATCTGTTGAACTAACTGGGAAAGAATGGGGAAGTGCAAAAGGTGAACTTGATTCTTTGTTTAGTTCGTTACAGGCAACTACTGAATATGGAGATACTGAATCGGCGGCGGTATTTACAACATTAATGCAATTGACTGGCGATTATAATAAGGCTGTTCGAGCTTTGCCTATGGCATTGGATTTGGCGGCAACTGGTTTATTTGATACTGGCACAGCTGCTAAATATATTTCTCTTGCAATGGCAGGCAATGTTGAAATGTTAGGTCGTTATATTCCAGAACTGCGAGCGGCTAACAATGAAATTGTAAAAAATGGAACAGTTGCTGAAAAGACAGCCGAATTTATGCGCATATTTAATGACAAATTTTCAGGAACAGCACAAAAAAATCTTGATTCAGTCTCTTCGCAGTGGAAACAAATGAAAAACTATTTAGGTGATATCGGTGAAGCGGCTGGTGACAAAGCATTGCCAGCGATAAATGATTTATTAGGTGGAGTTACTGATTTTTTTAAAAAGTTATCAGAAACAGCACTCGAAACAACTATCAGACAATTAAAAGAGATGGGAGTCGAAGCTGAAAAATTAGTTGAGTTACAATTTATTTCAGATTGGGCAAATGCTACGGAAGCATTAATTGGAAGTGAAGATAAAATAATAAGTCAAGTGAAACAACATGCAAACGAATATGAAAAAGTAAAAGAATTAACTGGTTTAATTAGTCATGGTACAGAGCAAATTTATAGCAAAACAGTTGGTTTAAAAGATGTAACAACAACTATTTTAGATTTTGAAAAATTAAGAAATCTTGAAAGTAAAACATTGTTTTTGTCAATGGAGAATATAAGAAAAAATTTAATTGACCAGGTAAATTTTAAAGATGGGATAAGTGAAACAGAAAAAAAGATTATAGAAGATTCAAATAAACAAAGAAATCTTCTGGGCGATTTATTAAAACTGACAACTGCAAAAGAAGCGGCAGAACGAATAATATTAGGATTGAAAAAAGATCAAAACAGAGAAGATGCAGGAGCAGAAGGTGGTATTGATAATGCTGAAAAACAGATTGTAAGATTAAAAGAAAAAATTAAAGAACTGGAAACGGCAATGCGGGGGATGGGTGTTTCTTTACCTTTTACGGAAACATTCAAAGAAGTAGAAGTTGAAACCGAAGATTTTCTTGATCGATATGGGAAAACAATAGAAAGTGCTGCTAATAGATTTTCAGGTGCTTTGTCTGGTGCATTTATACAAATGGCTAATGATGGACAATTCTCATTTATTTTAATTGCAGATGCTTTCAAAAGAATGTTGATACAAATGGCTGCTGAATATGCGGCAAAGGCTGCTATATTTACGTTATTTAATTTAATACCTGGAGTTTCTATTGCTGGCGGATTGTCAAAGTTTGTTTTCGGTGCGGCTGGTGGAGCTGATTTTACAGTTAATAAACCAACTGCAATTATAGCGGGTGAAGGTGGAAGAGCGGAACACGTTAGAATAACTCCGGCACCAATTAATAATAATTCAGCATCAACTAATAATTATATCAGTGCCATAATGGATGCGGAAGCGTTTAAAATGTTATTAAGAAGCGGTGGGAATGAAGTTCTTATCGGTGAAATGGCTGGGGATCGTTTATAATGTCAACTTCAAACTATCAAACAGAAAAAGCTAAAAAACACACAAAAGCTGTATTGTTACTTGAAATTGACATTGTTGGCGATGGGAACAATAGCAGAACTTTATATTTATCAGACAAGTATTTAACGATTGAAAGCACAAATTATGAAGGTATTGTTCAGTCATGGGGCGGTATGGATGTTACAATATACAATGAAGGTTTATCTGCAATTTCAGATTACTCGATTATATTGGCAAACGACCGATTAAACTATATGACAACCGACACTTGTATATCAGATATATTTGATTCGTATTATTGGGCGGGTTCTGTTTGTAGAGTTTACCAGTGGTTTGAAGATTTAACTTTAAAATCCGATGCTGAATTGATTTTTAAGGGCATGGTAAAACAACCGAGTTTTGATTTAAATGAAGTTAGATTCGATATACAGGAAAGTAATTCAATACATCAAAATGTTCCGTTGGATATTGTAACATTAAACAACTATCCAGAAGCACCGGATGAAAGTATTGGAAATCCTTTACCGATGGTTTTTGGTAACGACTGGGATTGGACTGATAAAATATCAAGTAAGGCTTGTGTTTCTCCATGTATCGAAACCGACAAAAATCTAAAAACTTTTTATATTGCAAGTCATAAAGTTGAACATGCAAATCTTGATACTGGAGCAATGGATGTATTGATTTATGTTGATGGAAGATATGGTTATATTTCAGCAACTAATCATACTTATACAAATAATTCAGATGGTGCAAGATTTATATTACAAGATAATATTGCTTATGCTATGTACTTATTTCCTGAATTACAAGGAAGTCAATATTCAAGTGCTATAGCTGATTATTCAAATACAATAGACAATAGTTCATCGTCTGTAATACAATTAGGAGCAAGTGAAACATTCTATTTAAAATTAAAAGATATGCCAAGTGCGGTCTATGAAAATGATGCAACTGCTGCAATAACTCTATTTATAAACGTGAATGCAGTTACCGGTAGTTCTCCGTATGGTGTTTTAACATATTACAATCCTAATTGGAATGGTGCAGGAACGAATTTTAGTGCAGGGACAAATATAACAGGGACAGGCGGATTAACGTTTGATTTAGTTGCTAATAAAGACAAGCATCAGGGCGGATAACGATGACCAGGATGATAGATGGACAAAAGAAGATTTATTGAGTTTGGAATATGGAATCACAGTAAGTGCAGGATGTACTATTGATATTTCAATAATACGTATCTATGTTTCAAGATTGCCATTATTTTATACAAAATTAGGCACGGTAACAACCAGATATACAGGAGCCAGGTTATAATGCCATTTAATTTTAACATAGGAATGGGTGCAAGGGAACACGTTTTAGATTTATTAAGAAAACGTACTTCTACTAAAATGGATAATTTATCCAATTTATTTCTTAACCTCGATGGCGGCGGAAAAGAGTTCGGAGCATGGATTGAACAGCAAGGCAGAAATACCGGACATTCTGAAGGTGATGTAATAACGTGCCCTGTTTATATTATAGAAAGTATATTAAGGGATTTTTTAGGTTTATCAGATGAAGAAATACACCATCAGAGCTTTGATGTTCATGGTAATACTACTGATGGAACTTTAAAAGATTGGAGCTTTACCGGTGGAATTTATGAAGTAACCAATTCAAGAGATGTACTTTCTAATATTTTAAGTCAATGTAAAAGTTCTTTGTATCGGGATGTAAACGGAAAAATATCATTTGTTGTTAATGATACGGTCGATTATACCAGACATAATATAACTGGGAGTAATCTATTAACAAACAATGGATTTGAGACGGCGGGCGGAGGGCCAGGCGATGGATCAGGTGATGTCTTTGGAACTTGGACGGAAGGGAACAATAATAATACAACACGGAAAATAATTAGAGATAATACAGAAAAATCAGAAGAGACTTATTCGGCTTGGTTTGATGCAAATGCCAATGATGGAACTACTGATTTTCATGTTTTACAAAATGGAATTGCGGGTGCCGCAAGTAAACCTTACAGATTGTCATTTGATTATTATTTTAAAGCAAGAACACAAGGAATATTTAGATTTAATGTTTATGATCACGACAATACAGCATATTTAATAGCTGAAACAAGTACAACGGTAACTAATACAGAATTCAAAACGATAACGGTTGACATGGTTATGGGTGGAACATTATCAACTAATTTACAAATAGGTTTTATATTTGAGAATGAAACGACAGGTGATTTATATATTGATAATGTTAAATTTCATCAAGTTAAAGAATATTATGAATTTGACAAAGATAATAACATTGAAAACTTGAAAATATATCAAACTCCACATGATCAATTAGTTAATGAGACTTTTGTTAATTATTGGTTAGATCGTGGGGCTGGACATTTTGGTAAAACGGCTTTTATAAGTGCGAAAAAGAAATTTTCAGGTGCTTATTTAGCAGAAGATATTGATATTTCAGAAGCGGCTTGGACGGTAACAGATGACACTAATTTTCCGAACGCTGGCTATATAATGACAGAGCGTGAAATTAATTTAGTTGATTCAACAGCGGCGGATGTGTTGACTTTGAATCCAGCCTTACCCTTGGCAGTACGTGAGATATTCAGGAATAGTTTCGGTGCAACACATGCAAACGGAACTCCTGTATTTTTAATTTCCGAATCTTCGGATGATGGAGACGGGTCAACTGCGGATACGACAAGAGAAGCCGAAGCAACCGAAACAATAGCAAAGTATAATGTCAATAATAAAACGGAAATAGATGCTGACTGGATTATCGATACTACAACGGCAGTTGCATTAAGAAATTATTATCACGATTACTATTCAGTGCCACATTGGATTATTGAGTTTGATTGTTTTTTAGATAGTTCAGACATTCAGGTCGGTTCAATAATAAGAATGGAAAGTACAATAATGGATGCTTATTTGAAATTAGGCGGTGCAACCTGGGCGAGTGTAAACTTTAGAATTAAAAAAATATCACGTTTTGGAAGTGTTGATTTTCATATTGTAGCGGAATCACTATAAGGAGCAAAATGAATAAACATATAAATAAAAACAAAGAACAACCTAAAAAAACAAGCATGAAATTAGTAGCTCAAATATTTCAAAAAGGAAAAGGATATGTAATTTCAAATGAAATGCCGCCTGTTCAAATGTCTAATATTCTCCATTTATTAATTCAGGCATTAATAAGACAAGATGAACGACAAACAAATGAAGCGAAACAAAATGCTAAAATAGTTAATCCGAATACTGGCAAACTAATAAGTTCAGGAATGTTAAATTGAGTGATTTCACTTTTTATGCCGATGGAATAGACGGTAAAACTTTAACCTATTCAGCTACCGAAGATACCGGATTCGATATTGAAAACGTTCAAGATAGGAATAAGAATACACTTTTTAAGGATACGGCGATTGCAGCGGCAAACGTTACTATTGACATTGACTTCGGAGCGTCAAAAACTTGTGATTATTTATTATTAGGAACATATCTTATATCGACTGACACGGATGATTTGAAAGTCAAGGTGGAACATGATAATGATTCTGATTATTCGTCTTCTACTACCGTATATGATGGGACTGGGTTTGAAGGATTAACTAATCATGTTCAAAATATAACTTCTGGTGGAAATAGATATTGGCGAATAACTTTTTATGATGCTGCGGCTGGTGATTTGGTTAATATGCAAATAGGCAATATATTATTAGGTGCAA
>Ga0233431_1006421_pt1 | contig 10596 bp, 10 predicted proteins | sample SI_118_April2016_FD_179867 | JGI IMG/M metagenome (GOLD analysis project Ga0233431, IMG submission 179867) | Seawater microbial communities from Saanich Inlet, British Columbia, Canada - SI_118_April2016_200_MG | ecosystem: Environmental > Aquatic > Marine > Inlet | place: Canada: British...
GGGGATGGTGAAGAGATTTCTTGATGTTTTGGGAGGAGTGGCAGCAACAGCAGGAGGTGGTGTGTCTTCTACTACTGGTTCTTGAGGTGGTTGTTTGGATATGTCTTCTACGACAGGGTCTGTTAGGGAGGTGGTCGAGTTATCAGGTGGGGTAACAGGGTCTGTTAGTGGAATGATCTCTTTATATTCTTCGGGCATTGAGTTTTATTATATAGACAATCAATTCTTTATTTCAATTGGTAGTTTTATGGTATGATATAGGTCCTATGAAGAACTTAAAAACAAGTTTGGTAGTTTTCGGTATGTTTTTTGTTTTGGCTAGCCCAGTAAGAGCTATGGAAGGCACAGCCTCTTTAGGTTCCAAGGACGATGAGATGGGTAGTTGTTTTGCTGCAAGTGTGTTTTTTGAGGATAGGTACAGAGTATTGATGACCTGTAGAGGATTAAGGTCGGCTTTAGATCCGGTTAAAAACAAGTATGTGGCTTGGGTTAAGAAAGGTGAAAACTTAAGAAGATTGGGTGAAATTGTCAATGGTAAGTTGCGTGCAAGTGTTGATGAAGATTTTGAAAAAATAGAGATAACTGCGGAAGCAGATGGCTATCCTAGTAAGCCAGAGGGAGAGGTTTTGCTTTCTGGAAATATGGAAGGTATCGTATTTAACGGAAAAAAGATTGTAGAAGAAGAGGTGATAGTAGTAGTTGATGAGATTGATGATCGGGGAGCGGTTACTCCTGAGGTCACGGAAGATTCAAGTGATGGGAATATCTTTAAGATTGTAGGTAAGGCATTGCTGACTGGATTCTTGGTCCTTTTAGGGGTGGTTGGAGTACTGTCTTTTGTGTCTAGAAGAAAGAAGTAAGAGAGAAGAGAGGTTTTTTCAAGTAACTAAGGAGAAGAGAAGGCTGATTAAAGGTGATATGAGAGAGATGATGGGAGAGCTACCAAACACGGGTAGAATCAAGAAGATTAAGATAAGGGTGCCGTAGCGTTGCATGACTGCTTGAAACTCAAAGCTTAGGTTTCTAGGTAGAATGCCCGAGAGGATTTTTTCACCATCGAGGGGGAAGACAGGAACTAGGTTGAAGATGGCTAAGACAAGGTTGATGTAGATTAAGGGATAGAGGAGTCCAATTAGAAAAGGTGAAGTAAGTACTTTAGTTAGTATTCCTAGAATGGTGGCTAGAAGGATGTTGCTGGCTGGACCGGCTAGGGAGATGATAGCGGCGTCTTTTCTGGGGTTTCTTAAGTTGTGGGGGTCAAAGTTAACTGGTTTGCCCCAGCCAAATCCGAAGAGTAATAGCATGATGGTGCCAACTGGGTCCAAGTGAGCTAGTGGGTTTAGGGTGATCCTACCTTGTAGTGAAGGAGTGGGGTCTCCTAACTTGTCGGCCGTGAATGCGTGAGCGAATTCATGGATGGTTATGGCTATCAAAAGGCCGATTATAGAGACAAAAAAAGCGATGGGGGAGCTAAAAAATGTTTTGATCATATTTGCTCTCTAAGTATATCAGTTGAGTAAGTTCTAAAACGAACCAGAACACCTGATATATTCAGGTCATGAAAAAATATACACAGATTACTACCCACCTATTGACTTATAAATTGGTGGCGTATGGGTAACCACTGTTAAAAGAGGGTATTTTTAGATTCAAAGGACTTAAGAAGTTGAGATTTGAGTTACAATCTATTACTAATTACACCAAGTGTTCTGGTTGAGACTAGAATTCGCAAGCGTGTTATACTATGAGAGTAAATGAAACAACACGGGACAGTTAGTTTCGATGGAGGAATTTTTCCCTCTGCAAAAAGAGGTGGGAGATTAGGCCGCGTAAAAGGCGGTCTTTTTTTGTGTTGGTATAGACTATCCTCTTCCTATTATGTCTTATAGCTTGACAAATGGTATTTAGTAATTTAATATAGGTTTATATGAGTGAAATAGAAAAAAATAGAAGAGAGTTCGAGAATAGAAATAAAGAGTTTAGCAGACAAGATTTTTTGAATCTGTTGAAGGTTGTTGGTGCGGCTACAGTATTGACAGCTTGTGGTTTAGAGATAGATGGGAATACTCCTCAGGTTGAGCTTGATGAGTCTTTAAATGAACCGGTAGCTACAGAAGTAGCGCCTAGGGCGTCTTTTTCAGCTGAAATCAAGGAGAATGAAGATTTTGATGTTGCCCAATTTAGAACTGAGACAGGGGTTGAGTTAACAGATGAACAGATTGTTTCATTTGTGGTTGAAGTTGAGGGGGTAGATTTTGATTTTGTTGCCTTACCGGTAGTATTAGATGCAGAAGGGAAGATTGCAAGTGAAGAGAAGTTGTTTTTTCAGATGGGATCCTCTTGGGAAAGTTTGTTTAAAGGAGAGGTTGAGTCGGGAGATTTAGTTGTATGGCAAACACTACCAGATATTAGTGGTGAAGGAGGAGAGCCTGTGTTTTGGTATCCAGCTACAGAAGAAGGTTGGCAGTTACCAGAATCAGGTATGGCTGCTTTTTCACCACCAACTAAGATGGAAGAAATGATACCGAACTACACAAGAAATCTTGATGGAGGAATCTATATTGATAGAGAAGCTTTTCCGGAGGGTATGAGGAGAGCATTGTTTTCTTTAACTCCGGTGGAGTGGGAAGGAATAGCACGCTTGGAAGAGCTTAGGTTGAGATTGGGAAATGTAGTCAGTGTAAAGATAATTGATGATAAGAATATGTTGATGTACAAGAGTGAGGTTGTGGGTGAGTTAATCGGAGAGAATGAGATAGGTATAGAGAGGGATGGTGAAATAATAAGCGTGTTTGATAACAGTTTGGAGCTTGGAGAAGATAACAGCCTGTTGTCTATTAATAAGGAAAGAACCGAGGAGATGGGTAAGGATTGGGTAGAGTGGGTATGGACAAAAGATGGAGAGAGATTGGAGGTACCTGAGCCAGTAGTAGGACTACCTGAGACCTTAGAAGAGGCTCGAGTGATTAATGAAAATATCCTTGATTTTTATATGCCCAAGCTTACGGCTGCGGAGAAGGCGTATCTAGATGAGGTTGGGTGGGGAAGTAATAATATCTTTTTATCTAAGCCTGATTATTATATTCCCGGTATTCCTTTTTATACCAGGGATATCCGTATAAGTACCAATGAGGACTCGGTACTTGAAGGTCAAGAAGATTTGCTGATTGTGGGATTAACGAAGGTGCTCTTAAGTGAAGGGACGGAGCTATTGATGTACAGCGTTCCTGGTAAGGCAAGAGAAAGTAGCTTTGCTCAGTATGGTGGGGAAAATCTGGTTTTACATTTTGCATATAGTTTTGATGCATTTATAGAAAATTCAAGAAAAATGCATTCTGGAGTGATAAATGAAGGTTATTACAATGATCATTATGAACCTGCATCTGTTTTAGCTCAGATGAATGATGGTTTGAAGTTTTCTACTATTAGGACGTTTTTTTCTACTAACCAAGAAGGTGTTAGAGGAGCAAGTCCGGAAGATAGGGATTCTTCTCAGTGGAACTACATTACCAGGTTCCTTGATGAGATGAATGAGGAGATAAATTTTAGTTACATATATGATAAGGAGATATATTATCCACAAGGAGATATAGACGTTACAAGAGAGCAGATAGAAGGAATGCAGGAGATGATGTGGCCTGTAGTTTTTGTGAAGGCGGGTAAGTAGGGGGAAGCATATTTTTGGTGTTGCTGTATGGTGGGGATTTGTATAACATGGTGTTATGACTGGTATGAAGAAGTATTGGTGGATTTTACTTGTGATTTTGGTGGTGTCTTCCTTGGTGGTTGGCTGGTCTTATTATATGAAGAAGAATAAATGGAAAACAGATGAGGGGTTGGTAAGGAGGATTCAGAACTTAACACCAGGGGAGATGTGGGTAAGGGTGCGTGAGTGGAATGACAAAGACCTGATACTTTCTTTCTGGGATGAGGTTAGTGGTGATACGGGTGAAATGAGAATAGACTTTCAAAAAACTGTGGTTGTGGTGGGGGTGGTAGATAATGAGCGTGGTGAAATCCGCCAGGAACTATTGGTGAGTATGGCATCTCCATATTGGGAAAAAGCTTTTTGTCCAGAAGATTTTGTGACTTTTGAACTTAAGGGTTCTACTTATGTTTCAAAGAAGAGTGTTGCAGAGTTTACTAGTGAAGACGTAGAGAAAATTACAAACTTTGGCCCATCTAGATGCAGAAATTAAAATTTATTATTGTCATTTTGGTGGTTGGTGTTCTTGGAAGCCTGATACGTCCCACTCCAGTGGAAGGGGCATTTCCTTGTGAAGACGTAGGTTATCAGTGTGGTGTGAATTCCCCCAATTGTTGGGATGAGTATTGTTCTTCTAGTTGTGGTGATGGTTGTTCCTTTGATTCTTGTTCTGGGGGGACGTGTAATTCATATTGTGACTGGAATAATTGCCCCGATGGTTGTAGATATCCGACAACTTCAGGTGGGGTGTGTAATGAGTGTACGGCGTATTGTGATTCTAGTTGTGCTTATGGTTGTTCTTCTGAGTCTTGCTCTGGGGGTACATGCAACACACCTTCTTCTTGTGATGATTATTGCTGGAGTGGTTGTGCTTATGGTTGTTCTTCTGAAGACTGTGATGGTGGAGTGTGTAATTCGTCACCCACACCCACATCCACACCTACACCTACAAATGCTCCTGAGATTTGTAGTATCGACGAACTTACTTGTATTGATGGATATGAATATATATGTAGTGCGGATAGGACAGACTGGGATTATTTGAGAGCTTGTGCTTACGGTTGTGATACTGCTGCCGACGTATGTAGTGTTTCGTCGTATTGTGAGGATGTGAGTTGTGGTGATTGTACTGCGGGTGGTGAGACTGGTTATAGGGTCATGTGTTGGTCTGATGAGACTCAAGAAGAGTTTCTTTGGGAGTCTTGCATAGCTTTTGATTCTGGCTATACACAGGATCAGTGTGAAACTCGTTTGGCGTCTAATGACCCTTGTCATGCTGTGAATGATACTTGTGGAGGACTGGCTTCTTGTGTGTTACCTTTGGTTTCACGTATAGATAGTTGTGGTTGGCAGGCGTGTGGTGTTGCTTGTGAACCACCACCAGTTGATGGAGGTGGTGATCCGGTCTGTGTTGCTAGTTATCCAGTGAAGGCGGTGTTGAGCTTGCCCGTTAGTGGAGGATCTACTGATACTTTGAGTGTGAATCTTTCCTGGAGTCCGTCTACCGATTATGGGAATGGTTGTCCACAGAATAACGGTCAGACGGTGTTCTTGGAAGCGGGAGATAGTAGTCCGGATATTTGGGTGGCTTCTTTGTTTGCTAATGAAGGTTCGTATACAGCAAGTGGATTAGAGGGGAATAAGCAGTATTACTGGAGGGTGATGTCTAGTAATGGGTCTTTAGACATGTATTCGGATGTATATTCATTTATTACTCCAGGTATAGTTACGGGAACTTTATTTGATGCCTCTGATATTGACAGTTGTGCTTTAATGGGATCGGCACCAAAAATTTCTGGGTCTCTAGTTAATATTGTGGGAGGGGTAAGTTATGCACCAGTGACGGATGTCTTGGGTGTGTACTCACAGATAGTGGGAGCACCAGATAGTTATGTGGTGACGCCGGTGGTGAGTGATCCATACAGTTCTACTCCTAAATTAACTTGCCAGGGAGCATCAGCTGATTTTGTGGTGGGTGGTCCGGAGACGGTAACCTTAGACTTTGGTTTTTGGAGGATTTATGGTGGTTGGTGGCAGGCCATTGGAGGGGATGTTTATGGTGGTGGGGGAATAGAGAGTGTTGTTCCGGTCGATGTGCCTGCAAATGAGAGATACTTAATTAAAAATGATGCTAACGGTAATGGAGGACTAGCGCAGTATGGTACTGGAGGAGTAATTGAGTTGGGTGATGGTGACGGAGTATACGTAAGTGAGAGTGGTTGGGAGGCAGAGAGTGGTTATGGTGGTCAGGATGTTAACTACGAGTACTACACGGCCAAGATGAAGGTGTTGGAGAAGACGGTCTGGAGTGGTGTTGGTAAGCCAGTCTACAGTCCTGGTGTTGATGGATATGAGATTTATACATACACAGGTGATGCAACGGTTAACTTTGATGTAAGTGGTGGGGAGAGAATGGTGTTTATGATTGACGGAAACGTAACGGTAAGTAGTGATGTGACGGTGGCTTTGGGGAGTCATTTAACGGTTATCTCTTCTGGAAATATTACCTTTGACAGTAACGTGGGAGAAGTACATGGATGGTGGGTAGCAGACAGGATAGTGATTGAGTCGACTGGGGACACGGCCACGGAGTTGCAGTTTAAAGGGGAAGGTAGTTTTGTTGGGTGGGATGCTGTCGAGCTTAATAGAGACAGAGGGGTGACTAACAATACGGAGCCAGCCGAGGAGTTTACTTACAGGTCTGATTTGATGGTGAATGCTCCAAGAGCACTAAAGTTTTCTAGATACAAGTGGTTGGAGCAAGCGCCGTAGGAGAGGGTTTGTGGTTGGTTCTGAGACTGATTCCGGTACCAAAAGGTGTTAAGATTGTTTTCATAGTAAGGAAGGTTTAAAAAAAGAATGAGAGATAAAATATTTGATCTAATTGATAGAGAAGGAAAAAGACAGAAGAATGAGTTGAATCTTATTCCTTCAGAAAATCGTGTTAGTAAAGAGGTGTCCTTGGCCTTGGGAAGTTGTTTGGTGAATAAGTACGCAGAAGGAGTGGTGGGCAAGAGATTCTATCAAGGCAACCGAGAGATTGACAAGATCGAAAAGACAGCTGTAGATAGAGCCAAGAAACTGTTTGGTGTGCCCCATGCTAATGTCCAGCCGTACTCTGGGTCCCCGGCTAACAGTGCGGTTCAGTTTGGCTTGCTTGATAAGGGAGACACGGTAATGGGTCTGTCTTTGTCTTCTGGTGGACACTTGACTCATGGTCATCCGGACATCACCTTTTCTGGCAGGTGGTTTAATTCCGTCCAGTACGGAGTGGGTAAGGATGGCCGATTGGACTACAAGGAGATAATGGTAATGGCTAAGAAAGCATCTCCCAAACTTATTATCGCTGGAACCACAGCTTACTCAAGAATAATTGACTGGGAAAAGTTTAGAGAGATTGCTGATGAAGTAGGAGCTTATCTGATGGCGGACATCTCTCATATTGCCGGACTGGTGGTGGCGGGAGAGCACCCTTCACCTTCAAGGTGGGTTGATGTTATAACCACAACGACACACAAAACCTTACGAGGACCAAGAGGAGCGATGATAATGGTGACTGATAGAGGCCTCAAGAAGGACCCTGATATGGCTAGAAGAATCGACAGAGCTGTCTTCCCTGGTCTTCAGGGTGGACCACATATACACACGATTGCTGGAATTGCAGTAGCCTTAAAGGAAGCAGAGAGTGATAGTTTCAAGGAGTATGCACATCAGGTAGTAAAAAATGCTTCGGTGTTAGCCCAAGAGTTGACTAAGTTAGGTTTTGATTTGGTATCTGGAGGGACTGACAATCATCTGATGTTGGTGGATTTAAGAAACAAAGAAGTGTCTGGTTGGGTGGCAGCTTGGGCACTGGAAGTTGCAGGAATAGTGGTGAATTACAATTCTGTTCCACACGATACGTCCTCACCTTTGTATCCGGCTGGAATTAGACTGGGGACGCCGTTTTTAACTACTAGGGGGATGAAAGAGACAGAGATGGTAAGAATCGCTGAGTGGATAAAGTTGGTGGTTGATCATATTAAGGGTGAGAAACTACCTACGGACAAGGTCAAACGAAGAGAGTTAGTTAAGAGCTTTAAAAAGAGAGTGTTTGATGATAAGTATTTGGTGGAGTTACGTAAAGAGGTGGTGGCTTTTTCGAGAAAGTACTGAAAGTGAGGGTGTTTTGTAGTGTGGGGAGTGGTTGTGTGGTAGAATACTAAAAGTTATGAGAAGAAGAAAATTTGGTTGTGCAACATGCGGTAAAGGAGTTCAGTACGCTCAGAATGTGAGTCACGCCAAGAATAGATCCAAGAAAATCAGACGACCTAACTTACACACACATAAGATATTGGTGAATGGGATTAAGACAAAACTAAAACTTTGTACTAAGTGTAAGAGAGCTGCCAGGAAAGAAAAATGAGTCGCCCGGAAGGGATTGAGTTGTGGAATGATGCGGTTTCAATAAAAGAGAATTGGGGAGGGACGAGAGATCCATTTGAACGGGTAAGGCAGCTGTGGACTGGAGACGAAAGGTTGAGTTGGGGTTCAGGAATAAATAGAGCCAATGCAATCTTGATTAGTAATGAGAAGAAGGGCATAGAAGCAAAGTTGAATTTGGATGATTGGGAGGGAATACATCTTAAGTATGATAAAAAAGGGGAGTTGGCAAGTATTGACATACGCTCTATGGCATTTTTGTATTTGACCGGAAACAAAAGGATGATACAGGTGGCAGATGGTTTAGATGAACTACACCGAGACACCTTAATATCGATCGATCTTGTAAGTAAAAAACTGTTTGTTGGTATAGAAGATGAAGGAGAGGACGTATTTACTGATATAGATGAAGAAATAGCGGAAGGAAGGGGTATGTTTTGGGTATTGGTTTTACCTGATGATCTTAGTCTTGGTATCAGTTTGAAAATCGAAAAAAAAGAGGTGGTGATGATGTTTGAGAACGTAATGGTGGACATAAACCGTCATGTGGATTTAAGAACAGTTAGAAGTATTAGAGATATAGGAACGGCCAATGATCTTTTGCTTAATAATCTGTTGAAGGTTTGGGAAGTTTGATGGTTCGTTTATAACCTAAGTTGGAACTGTTGCCAGGAGATAGGGTTCTTGCCCGGGATTTGGACGGTTATGATTTCTAGTTTGCCATTGGTTACTTTTGTCTGGAGAAGCTTTATTTCCTGACCGTTTATCTTTGTCCATGCGCCAGGCTCTGGGTTTAAGGAGCGGATAAGGGCATGAAGTTTTTTTGGGTTACTGGTTTCTAGGGTGGGGATGAAGGCTGATTGTCTGGTGCGGGTTTTTAGACTGGGGGTATTAATGGCTTTTTTGTGATCCTGATTGGTTTTAGATTTAATGTCTTGTAGAGAGTTGATGTTGGAGATAAGCAGGATGGCTTTTTGAGTGAGTTTTTTGGTTAGAGTAGCTACGTCGTCGTCATCACTGATAGTTAGTTTTTTTTGAAGGATGATGGGTCCGTGGTCTAGTTTGGCATCCATTTCCATTAAGGTGACTCCAGTTTCTTGATCTTGGTTTCTTATGCTTTCTGAAACACAGAGAGCGCCGCGGTATTTAGGGAGTAGAGAAAAGTGGATGTTTAGAGTGGTAGTTTTGGGGGCGTCTAACCAAGATTGGGGGATGATCTGGCCGTAAGCGGCTACTAGAAAGATGTCTGCTTGTAGTAGTTTGATGTGCTGCAGATTAGATTGATCTAGTTTGGTGGGTTTGAAAATGGGGATGTTGTTTTTTGTCGCCACTTGAGCTACGGGAGAAGTAGTAAGGGTTCTTTTTCTGCCGACGGGTTTGTCCGGCTGGGTGACGATACCGACAACGTCTATGTTTTTATCTTTGATTAGAGAAGAAAGGATGGTGGCGGAAAAGTCTGGAGTGCCGAAATAAACAAGCTTGATGGGTTTCATTGGTTTAGTGGAGTAAGGCCATTTTTAGTTTCTTTGAAGATAGTTCCGTTTTGTTTTAGGATGCGATCGGTAAAGAGGACCCCGTCTAGATGGTCTTGTTCATGTTGTATGCCAATGGCGTCTAGGTTTTTAAAGGTTTTGGTGACGGATTTTAAGGTTTGGTTTTCAAGAGTGTGATAAGTAAAGACGACCTGGTAGGGGCGATCTACAAAACCCCAGAGTTTGGGAATAGAGAGGCAGCCCTCTAATGGACGTTTTCTGTCATTTTTATATTTGTCTGAGAGCATTTTAGTGGAGACCTCAAGTATTTTTGGGTTGATGAATACTTTGACGTTATCTTCATCGAGGAGAATAAAGAAGCGTTTGTCTATACCTACTTGAGTAGCGGCAAGACCAACTCCTTGAGGATCTTTCGATTCTTTAAGAAGAACTGTCATTTCTTCGAGTTGTTTTTGTAACTTAGGGGTCCAAGAAGTTACTGGCTTAGCCTTTTTTCTTAAAAATGGATCTGGTGTGGTCAGGATCTTCATGGTAGGTATTATACCAATGTAGGGGGATTTTGGGTAATAAAAAGGTTACTGTGAAAGTTGTTCCAAGCGAAAGAGAGCTTCCTGATAGTTTGATTTTAGTTCGAGTGCTTTTTGATAACTTAGAATAGCCAGGTCTTTTTGGTTGGTGTTTTGATAGAGAAGAGCGATGTTAAAAAGAAGTTTTGGATCTGTAGGAGCCAAGATTGAAGCTTGAAGAAGAGTGTTTAAAGCTGATTGTTGGTACTTAGTGTCTACGTTTGCAAGATAGATCTCGACTCTGGCTTTAGACTTTAGTAAGTTTAGGTTATAAGGACTCATGTCTACTGCTTGGGTAGCGTGCTCTAGAGCTTGTTCTTGGTACTGTTTTTGTATGTTTTGAGCTGATTCAGGTAGGTTTTCCAGTTGGAGGAATATGGTGGCAGCAGCCTTGGACTCTTGTTCTGCT
>Ga0233431_1006424_pt1 | contig 10592 bp, 6 predicted proteins | sample SI_118_April2016_FD_179867 | JGI IMG/M metagenome (GOLD analysis project Ga0233431, IMG submission 179867) | Seawater microbial communities from Saanich Inlet, British Columbia, Canada - SI_118_April2016_200_MG | ecosystem: Environmental > Aquatic > Marine > Inlet | place: Canada: British...
GTTGGCGTCATTCAACGCTTTGTCTTTAACACTGCTTTTCACTGGGCTGTTTATATATGTATTGCTTTGTTTGTTTGGTTAACTTGGTTAGGATGCTCATGGAATGTCAAGGAGCGATCACACCTGAGATTATCAGCCTTTCGAAATAAAATGCCTCGTGGCATTCAGCTATGTCTATTAATGCTTGATTACTCATTATGGATTGGTTTCGGTGCTATCGTCACTTATTATAGTATCGATCAGATAGAACTGCTATACCGTATCGGAGCAGTAGTATACGGCACGGAAAGCATCCCTAAATGGATCGTACCACTTTGTATCCCTATTGCTTTTTCCGTACTTTTTGTAAGAGTTATCCAATGTGCAGTTCAGGATGTCAAAGACTATATTAATAAAAGACCATTAAAAATGGAACCAACGACGACAGTAGATGTTTAATCTACCAACTATACCAACTTCATTAGTACTTTAAACTAACGACATAGTAGAATAAAATACATAATTGGGGAGAATAACCAATGTTTGGAATACCACAAGATGTCGCGATTTGGATCATATCAATAATTACCGCCTGTTTTTTTATGCTAGGGGTGCCGATTTTTCTGTGCGTGGCTTTCTGGGCCACACTAGCATCGATTGCTATTGATTTCACCATTCAAAATATCGGAATCACTTCTTATCAGGGGATCAGTAGTTATGCCTTGCTGGCCATGCCCCTGTTTATCCTAACCGGAGACCTTATTGGGGCTGGAGGTATCGCAACAAAACTTGCCCGAATGGCGAGTACCGCTCTGGCCCCTCTCCGAGGTGGGCTGGCGATGGCCACCGTAGCAACATGTAGTTTGTTTTCAGCGATTTCCGGTTCTAATTCAGCCACCGTGGCCACCATTGGTCGAATTATGATTCCGGAATTAAAAAAACAAGGCTATAAAGAAGATTTTGCAGCCGCAACGACTGCAGCGGGGGGAATTGTCGGGATCTTAATCCCGCCGAGTATTCTCATGATCGTCTACGCTTTTTCAACGAACATCAGCGTTCTTGACCTTTTTAAGGCAGGGATCATTCCCGGACTTTTAGTCAGTGTGGCCCTAATGCTTGCCACGCGATATTGGAGCCGTAAATTTGACTGGGGTAAACCGTCACCGCTGATCGTTAAGAAGGTCCTTTTCTCAGCCTGGGATGCGAAGCTGGGACTTATTGCTGTTGGTTTAATTTTAATCATTGTTTATGGGGGGATATCATCACCCACCGAAGCTTCAGGTATCGCCGCTGCCTATTGTCTGATTGCAGGCGTTTTCTTATCCAGAGAGATAAAACTTAAGGATATACCAGGCGTATTTCTTTCCAGTGGACGGGTTAATGGGCTACTGGCACCTGTGGTAGCGGTTTCAATCGTTCTGCAACAGGTTTTCTCTATTATGGGTGTTCATGAAGTTGTTGCTAATTTTATTCAAAGTTTTGGTGGTTATTATGTTATTCTGGGGGCGATGATGGTTACTATTGTTTTGGCTGGTGCGATCATGGAATCGATATCTGTCTGTATCATTCTGGCACCAATTTTTGCCCCAATCGCAGTATCGATTGGCGTGGATCCCATTCATTGGGGGATGGTTTTTATTGTAGGCTTATCAATTGGATTCATCACACCACCTTTCGGACTCGATCTTTTCGTGGCTTCTGGTATCACAGGAATCCCCTATGGAAAACTTATTAAATGGATACCACCATTTTTACTATATATAGCGATCGCCTGGATTCTTGTCATGCTTGTTCCTTGGTTTAGCTTAGTTTTTGTCTAAAATTCCGCCTTATGAATCTCTGACCTTAAAAGCAGCACGAATCGTTCTTTAGGAATACTGATGCTGGGGTGTCAATCCCCAGACTCATAAGATCGGTGTTGCCTCCTCCTTCTCTATTTTCTAAAATTGAAATGCTTGATATGCAAATTAATTAAAAGACAAACTTTCTGTGTGACATTTTCAAATAAGTTGTTTACGTTTATCTGTTTAGAAATGTAAAGCTTTAACCCTTTTTGATTCCAATTTAGCGGAGTTCTTATATGGCATTAGATACAGTAAACCCATTGTTAAAAAAAGTTGAAGTGGTATTGTACGCTACTAAAGGTATTTTGAGTGTTAAATGGGTTGATTCAAAATCCAGAAAAAAAATTTCGGATTTCGAAGAAGAAATTGTAAAAAAGGGTTTGTCTTCAGGAGTTGGCGCCTATTTTAATCAAGGTGTCGTTGAAGTGCTTTCCAGAGATCATGTTTGTGTTGTGCTAAACAACAATGAATTTAGGCATGCCTCAGATCCATCTTTGTTCTGGATGGTCGAAGATACGGTAATAGGTGAAGAGGTGACCGATCCCGAACGTTTGAAAATGCTGAAGCAAAAAGATACCACTTCGGCTTTACGGGAGAATTTTATTCTTCATCTCGATCGTATGAAAGAAACAAAGGGGAAACAACCGACATTTGTTGTTCGGGGGCTTCCCTTTGATGAATTGACAGCGATTCCGCAGGTCTTTGATATTGTTTCTGCTTCTCCTGTAGGTTCTTCTGATGTCAGTTTCAAAGAGTATTTTGAATGGGATACTAATAATTCAGAATTGGGTACGATTATTATCGGCTTTAATCTTAATGAGGAATAAACGATAGAAATGGATTAAAAGGAACCGGTCCTGGTAAAAATTTTTAGAATAGCTTTAGATTTTAAAAGAACAATCAGATCCTGAGCCGAAATATGCGTCATATAGTTACAAACACTTATATCGTGATAAGTCCACCATTCAATCCCAATCATAAAAAAATAAGCAAAACAAAGTACTTGTTGTTTCTATTTTGGCTTACTGGTTGGATCACTGTCGGATTACTGCTTTCAAGCTCACAATTACAGTCTGCTCCTTTGAAATTTCCAAAACACTACCAAAATAAAAACGTTTTTTTACAATATTTCGAAAGTAACCTTGGGATAATCTGGTACGGTATTTATTTACAAAAAAGAAAAATCGGTTATTTAAAAAGTAGTGCCCGTTTTAATGAAAAAATAAGTAGTGGTTGTTTCACTATAGAAACAACTGGCATTGTTAACATACCATCTTCGGGCAAAAAACGACATCTGGAATTTCAAACAATTGCCAGTTTCAGTGCTCAGGCACCGTATATCTTGTTGAACTACTCAGATAAGGTGATCCATGATAACATGGTTTCACATACTGAGTTTACCTTGAATTCGAAAGGATACCTGGCAAATATTACTCAGGGAGGCCAAACAAGTCATAAAATAGCCGATATTGTGAATTATTCTTTGCAAGATTACAGTGCGCTTCAATGGTGGATTTCACTACAGCCACGGGTCGGTGACAGCATCACTTACCAATATCTTTCTACCGGGAAATTAACACTTGAATCCAATACCGCTAGCATTGACGCTGTTCATGAGTTCATTGCTGACGGTGTGGAGACGATTTATTACAATGTAACCACAGTTGGGCCTGATGGAATTGGTATTCAGGAAGTATTTGGACAAGATGGTACGGCTTATCGAATTTTTTTGGGAAGCCTTTTTGAGTGTCGCCTGGAGTCACAATCACAAGCTATGAAAATAGATGCACCAGCCGAATTGTTCATCCAAAATACGATTTCGATCGATCAGGATTTAGGTCAGCCGGAAAAGGTAACTTTTTTAAAAATACTGCTAAAGGGTGTTTCTGAAACGTCCTGGCCGGCCGGTCCGGGACAGCTGATTTCCAACGATCTGGAGCAAAATGCGCTTGTCGTAACCATCACTTCCCAAAAAGCGACTCTCGCTGCAGTTGACGATGAAATAAAAGAAAATCTGGCGGCAACAACCGATATCCCTTCCGATCATCCGTTAATTATTGATCTGGCTCACCAGGCAATAGGAGATGCACTCACACCCGCCGAAAAAGTGGCACACCTGGTTGATTATGTTTTTAGGTATATCGAAGACGATTATACTGCTAATCCCTTAACGGTATTGGACATTATCCACAAAAAAAGAGGAGATTGTACTGAACACGCCAAGCTGTTCGCCACCATGGCCCGGTCATTGAAAATTCCTGCCAGGATAGTGGGTGGTTTGGTTTATTTGGGAGATGATTTAAGGCAATTTGGTCTGCATGCCTGGAATGAAGTGATTATTGATGGGGTGTGGGTTCCGGTAGATCCGACCTGGGGACAAACGGCGATTGATGCTACCCATATCCGATTCCCGGTCAATTTATCTCAGGAGTGGCAGATAATGGGTAGTCTTAATGACATTACCATTGAAGTACTTGATATCGGATATCAATAATACAAGGTTACGTACCCGGCTATCGATGTCTTCTATTCAACAACAACCCCCCCAATATCATATTATTGGTAATTGTTTGCAACCATCGTAATAATTAAATTTCTGGGTCACGTAATACGTTTAAACAGGCATGACCGGCACAAACTCCTCCCTCATTCTTATCTGCGGATTTTGTTCTGACCAGATAGCCGATATCTTTGTTAAAACGAATGGAATGGCCATCGTGTAGGCAAGCGCCGTATCGTCCGATTTCACTAATAGTTTGGGTCTCTTCATCTCTACCATCAACTACCAAAATGGATCGTTCTGTCGGTGTAAAGATTCGTTCCATCAGTATATAGGCATTTCGTTCCTCAGCAGAGATCCGATTCAAATGCTCTACCATTTCATCTTCATATAGATTGTTACCGCCGCCTTCACGTTGCGGTTTTAATACATATTTTTCAGGAGATTTGATCGCAAGTTCCATTGCCGGGACGCTATTTACCAGTTCATTAAGATCAAACATTCCAACAAAGGTTTTTTTAATCAGATTGGCTTGATCTGGGGAAATGAATTGCTCCAGAATATTTTCTTTAGAAAGCACCTGTTGTATCTTTTTAGTTCCCGCAAGCTGCATTCCTATTGAGGGGCATTTAACAGAAGAAGAATGTTCTATGATTTCTCGTCCTTTCCAAGCTTTTCGATCAGGGTAGTCATTCGGTGTATAGGCTGCCCGGAAATAGGTTAAGGCAGCGATATGACCGTTGATCAACAAATGTCCATCCTTGATTTTTGCATTTTCAGCAATTTGTTCGAGCTGTTGGCGGAAAGTAGGGATACCATATTTTTTAAGTAGTCGGTATTCTATTCCCCTTTGATCGAACAAATTTTGTTCATTCTTTTGAACAACCATGAGCACGCAGCTTCGTGGCGCGTCATAGTAACGAACAACTTCTGCCATAACATCAACTACTTTTTCAAGAGGTTCGTTTTCAATCAGTCCTTTATCACCGCTTGATGTCTGTGATAGATACCGATGCAACAGATTAGTTTTTGTTGCGAGGTAAGGGAAGCTATTGGAGATGGCATTGTATTCTACCTGTTTAGGGTAAACCTGGTTGCTTTTTCCATCTGCACTGGCAAACAAAAAATCATTGCGACAGATTTGTAGGTGGTTGGAAAAATCAACCTTTGCATTTAGATCCAGGAGACGTTTGATAAAATCGTCAGTTAATGCGGATGCTTTCAAATGTCGATATAAAAACCCTTTGTTCTCTCCGACTTTCATCATTAGCTCATTAAACACAGGTGTTAAGGAAATCATATCCTTAATAACTGCCTTTTTGAGCAGGAAGGGAGTCAGGCAAAATGGGGCATGCGTTAATTTAAACTGGGTATCATATTTGACAAGTCCGTTGGTTATCGCAAAATCGATGGCATCTTGAATCGTATGCATATTCTTATTTAAGATAGTTATGGTTATAAAAAACAAAAAGGGAAGCGGTTAGCTGAATTTAGACTATAAGTCGACTAATTTTACTATGATCGCAACGGTCAACCCGGAATATCCTCTGGATGGGAACTGATTAATTGCTTACATTATTTAGGTTCGGCTTGGCGTTAAATTCATTAAGCTTTCGCCATAGTGTATTATTTGCGATTCCGAGAATCTTAGCTGCTTCTGCTTTTTTTCCATTACAAGATTCCAGAATACTTAAAATATATTGTTTTTCTAATTCTTTTAGAGTTTTTCTCTCTCCTTTCGCTTCATCAAGTATACATACTTTTGCGGAAAGCAGTATGTTCGACGGTAAATGTTCGATTAGAATTTTTTGGTTACCGGCCAGAATTACAGCATGTTCTATGGCGTTGGAAAGTTCCCTGACATTGCCCGGCCAGGCGTAGTTTTCCAAAAGTTGAGCGACATTTGGTGAAAACCCTAAAGAGTTTGGTGAGTATTTGGACAAACAATATCGGGCAATGGGAATAATATCATCTGTGCGTTGATTTAAATCGGGGATATGAATGGGGAAGACGTTTAGTCGATAATACAGATCTGTTCTGAATTTTTTCTCTTTCATCAACTTTTCCAGATCCCTGTTGGTACTTGCAATTACCCGGGCTTCTATTTTTGCCTCTTTGTTACCTCCTATCGGACGCACTGTTCTGTCCTGCAAGGCTCGTAGGAGTTTTACCTGAATTGGGAGAGGCACGTCACCGATTTCGTCCAATAATATAGTTCCGTCACCAACTTCGAGTAGTAGCCCCTTTTTATCACGATCAGCACCGGTAAAGGCTCCCTTGACATGACCAAATAGTTCGGATTCAAGAAGCGCCTCCGGTAGGGCTGCGCAATTTATGGCCATGAAACTGGCGTTTGCTCTTGGTGACATTTGATGGATGAATTTAGCGATAACTTCTTTGCCAACACCGGTGTTTCCAGTAAGTAGGACATTACTGTTTGTTACCGCCACCCGTTCTGATAATTCCAGAATTTGTTCCATGATTTTGCTGCGGCTAGGTGGACCCTCAAATTTGGATATTTTGGCGTCTTCCTGTTTCGATTGATCTCCATTATTGACAATTATTTTATTGCGCAGGGCAAGCATTTCCTTATCCAAACTGGCAAATTTTTTGTAGAGATTAAAATTTTGGACGCCTTTCATGAAAATCATGCCTTCTTCACCCCATTGTTCTAAGTATTTACCTTCAAAGGAACAATGTTGTCGGTTAAAACAGCTCATTTCCTGAAAAAGAACTTCCTGGTTAAAACAGACCGTGGCAACACCGCTCAGATAGCCACTCAAGACAAAACAGACTGGGCCGAAATTAGTTAATTTAAGAAGCTTATGTGAATCGACTTCAAATGAATTGTACCAGCGACCTCGGATGTTCAGCTGTTCCTTTTCTGGCTCACTGGAATAATGGTTTATAATCGTTTTGCAATATCCTCGCTGAGTTTGCATGGATACTCCGGCTAGAAACAAAGATTCTTGGTCTTTCCAATCATACTTTTGTTTAAGAATTTCGGCATCCCGTCGTCCCACTTGATATCCGTAACTAAAAACTGCTGGTTGGGCCATTGGCCATCCCATGCTCTCTACAATCATGCGCCGTAATTCCATCAATATATCACCGTCGAATATTATCACACGGCGTTTTCCTAATTTTACCAGACCGTTATCAGGCTGGAAATCAAGCACATCAAAGATCGAAAGATTTGAGGCTAACATTATTGAGCTCCTTAAAATTAAATCTTGATCTAGGATTATCCATTATTCCATTATGGAATCATGGATAATCCTAGTATTGTTAATTTTACCAATCCTCTACACGGCTGTCAAGGTTATCCAAAATAGAAAAATTAGAGAAGGTCTTTAATTCGCCTTTGGTATAACATTCCAAAATTGACTAATTATCCAAAATGGAATGTTAGATTCTATTGGCATTTCATGAGGTATTAGGATTTAGCTATTAATTACCTGTATCCAAGAGAACCTTCGACCTGTACTTAGACCAATCAATCATTTATATTGATTCTACTTCTGATGCTTTGAATCGTATTTTTAACTGGTGCTCATTTCGTAAATATAATACTGGCATGCAGAATGCAGAATTGGAGATCTACCTGCTATCTGGTAAATTGATCAAAATCATTACAAAAATATTAATAAAAGGAGTGAAACAAACATCATGGCAAAAAGTGTTATAACTGTCGTAAAATCAAATAAGCACGAAGTCACTATTTCCCGGGATGAAAGCATCGTAATTATCGGGGAACGAATTAACCCCACAGGAAGAAGTGCTTTGCAGAAAGAACTCAAAGCCGGAAAATTCGATATTGTTCGCAGAGATGCTGTAGCTCAATTGGAGGCTGGTGCATCGATTTTAGATATTAACTCTGGACTTCCGAGAGCTGATGAACCTGCTCTTATGGTTCAGATGATCAAGGAAGTTCAAGATGCTGCTGACGATCCAGTAATCTGCCTTGACACTGCTAATGTGAAAGCTTTAGAAGCAGGCTTGAAGTATTATTGTAAAGATGGTGCTAAACCGATGATAAACTCTGTAACAGCGGAAGGTAAAAGTCTTAAAGCCGTATTACCTTTGGTTAAAGAGTACGGGGCAGTCATTATTGGGCTTTGTAGCGGTGATGACGGAATACCAAAAACAGCAGAAAAGAGATTAAAAAATACGGATACGATTATTGAAGCTGCATTGAAGATGGGTATTCCCATAGAAAACATTGTGATTGACTGTCTGATATTGACCCTTGGTGTCTCAGGTGAAGCTGCTTTAGAAGCTATGAACGCAATTGATATGATCGTGGAAAAATATGGCGTTAATATCACTATGGGTGCCAGTAACATTTCTTTTGGTCTACCAGCTAGAGAGCAACTGACATCTTTTTTTATGGCGATGTCTGCGGTTAAGGGGTTAACTTGCCCAATCTGTAATCCACTTAAAAAACAGGAAGTTATTGCAATGAATGCAGCTAATATTTGTTTAGGTAAGAAAAAGGGTGTGATGAACTGGATCAAGACTAGCCGAGCATTGGGAATTGATTAGGCTTCGTTTTACCACCATGACAATTTTCAACTTTGCTTAATTGAATTAGTTTTTGCCAGTCAAAAAATGGACCACGTGCCCGGTACAGATCGCTTGTATTAGAGGATGATCCGGTAACGGGCACGTGAATACCCTTTAACAAACTCTACTCATTAGCTCTGAGGCACCTGATGTGCTCTCCTGATCTTACGGCATTAAAACTGACAGCAATCTTCAGCATCCCTTGATAAGGAATAGATCGTCATTCCCCAAACTCTTTTTATCCTAGAGAAAAATAGTTTAGTAATTAATAATATAGCATGTAGGGAGACATTAAATGGAACAGGTAACTATAATTTTTCAACCATCCGGGCATCGGGGACAAGTATCCAAAGGCTGCAGTGTTCTGGAAGGTGCGCGAGAATTGGGCGAAAATATAGAATCTCTCTGTGGTGGTAATGAAACTTGTGGAAAATGCAAAATCCAGGTTTCCGAGGGAAGCTATCCAAAATACGGTATTGTTTCAGACCGTAAACACCTTTCCCCCTGGAAAAAAAATGAAGCACGATTTATAAACGAAAAAGATAAACAAAACGCTTATCGTTTAGCTTGTTGTGCTGAAGTTCAGGGCGATCTCCTGATCTTTGTTCCGGAAGAGTCCAGGGCTTCCAAACAAATCGTATCCAAACACCCCCACGAAATTACGATTGATTCTGATCCAGCGGTAAGAAAATACTTTCTGGAGTTATCGGTACCTTCCAAAAATGATTTGGACGGGGATACGGAACGCTTACTTAAAGAGCTAAAAAACCGGGATGCTTTGGAGGAGTCCTGTTTTGTTGAGGATAGGTTACAGTGTGTTGACTTGGATGTGTTGCGGAGCCTTCCTGCACGTCTTCGTGATCAAAAATGGAAGGTTACGGCGAGTGTTTGGATGGATCGGGAAATCATTCGGGTTGTTTCTGGAAACGTACCTGATAGGTATGGCGTAGCAGTGGATATTGGGACTACCACTGTTGCGGCTTCTCTTTTGCATCTGGATACAGGGCGGATTCTCAATACCCAGTTTATGATGAATCCCCAGGGAAAATACGGTGAGGACGTCATTTCCCGTGTTAACTACCATGTTAAGCATAAAGATGGTCTTGAGCGCATGAGTGCCGATATCACCAAAACGCTCAACCAGATGATTGAAGCGATGCTGTTAAGTACCTGGCCACAAGATATTAAATGGTCCCGGATAAATGGGTTGGATTTTCCGGATATCCAAAAACAGCGCGATCAGGCAAACAATGATTTTTTGTGCCTACTGCCTGATGATATAGAAGATGTTAGCATTGTCGGTAATACTATCATGCATCATATCCTGCTGGGAATAGATCCAAAATATGTTGCTCTGGCACCGTTTCCGCCAGTAATAAAAAAAAGTTTGAATATTAAAGCCCGGGATTTGAAAATTGATGTTTGTCCCTCTGCCTATGTTCATCTTTTGCCTAATCAAGCTGGTTTTGTGGGTGCCGATAACACAGCCGTAATTATTGCCGAGAAACCTTATGAATCTGATCCTGTTCATTTGATTATCGATATCGGTACCAATGGTGAGTTGGTAATTGGTAATAAAAACCGTCTGTTATCCACTTCCTGCGCGACGGGGCCGGCCCTCGAAGGCGCTGAAATGAAGTTTGGTATGCGTGCTGCTCCCGGGGCTATAGAACGAATTGCTATTGATCCGAAAACGCTCGAAG
>Ga0233431_1006426_pt1 | contig 10589 bp, 9 predicted proteins | sample SI_118_April2016_FD_179867 | JGI IMG/M metagenome (GOLD analysis project Ga0233431, IMG submission 179867) | Seawater microbial communities from Saanich Inlet, British Columbia, Canada - SI_118_April2016_200_MG | ecosystem: Environmental > Aquatic > Marine > Inlet | place: Canada: British...
ACAATGACAGCGACAATTTTGCCCAATTTGATTCCGAGCTCGGCGTATTGGGCAACATCGATTTTTTGTTTGCTCAAACCAAAGAAGGCCGTGCAATTATAGAGCGACGGGTTGTCATCAAAGATGACGTGTTGGGTGATATGCCTATCGTACAGCCCACCGACTATGCAGTTTTAAAACTGATGGCGATTGCCAACGACCCGTCACGCCAAGCTCACGATACCGCCGATCTGGAAACCTTGCTCAAGGCCTCGACCGCCGGTTTAATGAACCCGAAAGTCAAACCGATCGACATCGATCACTTAAAAACATTTGCAAAACGATTTGGTATTTTGAAACAGCTATCTGCCTTGCTAATTGCACCCACTGGAACGGGAAAATGAAACAACGGCTAACACCGCCAAAAAAAAAATCCCGATCTTCTGATCTACAGATGATCGTGGAAATGATCGAGGCGGGAATGGCTCTGGCCCGTGAGAAAGGACCGCACCCCATGACATCGGGTTGCAACTGCATCGTCTGCATCAATAAACGCAAACAAATTATAGCCGGACCCCCAAAGCCTTGGCGGTTTAGTCTCTGACCCAGGCAAAAAGCCTCTTTACCGTTTCTTTGTAAAACCGTCGTACCTCTACACTTTATCTCCGAAATCCGAAGTTACTTATTTCTCGCAGCGTGAGAACAATACCTTTTCAACGCCCGGTTTCCCAAAAGGCCCTCACCAGTCTGGAAGTTAATTTTCTCTTTTGGATGCAGATGCCGACATCGTAGGGCGCAAGTTTTGGCTTTGTATTTAAAATTGTGATGCGGTCTTTGAGAGGACTGTTTTCAATGGCCAGACCGGGGACGACCCCGATACCGCAGCCCAAACTGACCATCGCTAAGATGGCCTCATTGCCCGACACTTGAGCATATATGTTGGGTTGAATCTTTTTTTGTTTAAACCAGGCGTCAATTTTTTTGCGGGCCAGGCCATGTTCAGACAGTATCATGGGGATTTTATCCCAGGGTATTTTCCCCTTTAGCATTTTGGCAAATTCCCCCGGCGTCTTGGGTGCAATGAAGGCCAAAGAGACCTGAGTTAAAATCTTAAACGCCAAAACTTTGGGAAGCTTTGCCGGCAGGGCCGCAACGGCAATGTCGGCCTCGCCCTCAACGACCTTTTTTATGGCCAGGCCCGCATCGCCGGTTTGTAAGCGGATATGCACCTGCGGGTAAGAAGCTCTGAAAATACTCAACAGATCGGGCAGAATGCTAAGGCTGGCTGTAACCGAACAATAGATACTGATTTCCCCCTTCAACGTGCCCTGATCCTGCACGAGATCATCCTTAAGGATCTGCCATTTTTCCAGCACACCTTTGGCATAATCTTGAAAAAAAAAGCCTGCCCGGGTCAATCTCACCATACGGTTATCACGCTCAAAAAGCCTTTGGCCCACTTCAGTTTCCATGCGCTGGATCTGACGGCTTAAAGCCGACGGGCTTATATGGCAGGCCCGACTTGTCTTTCCAAAATGAAGACTTTGGGCAAGATGCAGAAACAACTTTAGCGAATAATGGTCCAAAACCGGCTCCTTTGAGGCAAAGGCCGTTGTTGCAGAACATGCATCATTATAATGCAAACATAACACTTTACGCAACAAAAAGATTCGATTAACCTGTTTTCGGTTTCAAAAATTTCCTTCAAGGCCAATTATAAAATGCCGGATCAGCATAAGATTATTGAACCGCAAAGACGCCAAGGACGCCAGGGAAACCGACGGGGTCTTTGTTGGTCAAATCGGGGTAGCGGATTTGAACCGAACGCTTTTGTTTGCCGCTACCGGCAAGCGAAAGTTTCCCAAGCTTCGCGCCCTTTGCGCCTTGAGCGAAGCGGGCGTTAGAACTATGTGTGTAAAAAAGATATCGCAGAAAAAATCGCTTTTCAAAAGCACTGATAAAACCTCTGGAAAGGATAAAATCATGTCTCAGATTAAAAAAGTATGTGTTTTCGGTCTCGGCGGCGTGGGCGGTTATTTCGGTGGCAAGATGGCCGATATCATCGCCAAAATGAAAGCTCCCGGCCATGAAATATACTTCATCGCCCGGGGCACGCATTTGAGCGCCATCAAGGATAACGGAATAAAAGTTGTCAGCCCGGATCAAACCATCAGCGGTATTCCCACCATTGCCAGCGACCATATCGGCGATATCCCGGCCCCCGACCTGTTTTTTATCTGTGTCAAAAGCTACGATTTAAAAGATGCCATAGAAGCTATCAAGCCCAAAATCAACAAGCACACCATCATCATCCCGCTGCTCAACGGCGCTGATATATACGATCGAATCAGGGCTGTTTTAACCGGGGCGATCGTTTTGCCGGCCTGTGTTTATGTCGGCACCCACATCGGCCGGCCCGGGGTTATCCAACAAAACGGCGGAGACGGTAAGATCCTGATCGGCAATGACCCCCAATTTGATGATTTTTCAGCAACCCCTGTAAAAAACTATTTTGAAAAGGTCGGCCTCAATTTTAAATGGACGCATGACCCTTTCCCGGCCATCTGGGAAAAATATATGTTCATCGCCGCCTACGGCCTGGTCACCGCCTACAGCGGCAAAACCATAGGGGAGGTCTTGATCGATGCCGAATCAAAAAAGCTGGTCAGGTCCATCATGATGGAAATATTTTCAATTTCAAAACAAAAAGGCATCGAATTACCGCAAGATATCGTTGACCGCTCCATCGCCAAAGCCGGCAATTTTCCGTTTGAGACAAAGACATCCTATCAGCGCGATATCGAACAAAAAGGAAGCATAAATGAAGGTGACCTCTACGGTGGATTCATAACCCGGCAAGGCCGGGCGCTTGGCATTGCCACACCTACAACCCAATTTGTCTATTCGCAAATTTTGGAAAAAACAGGAGACCGGTAGTCATGGGCAAAACCATTGTGGAAAAAATCTTAAATCATGCCGGCGGGGGCCAGGATTTGTCCGCTGGCGATATCGTCAATGCAAAAATATCTTCTATGATGACAAACGATGCGGTTGCCGAACTAACCATAGAAGCCTTTGATGCCATTGGAGCCGTGCCCTGGGATAAAGAACGCATCGCGGTTGTGCTGGATCACTACATCCCGGCCACAACCGAAAACGCCGCCAGAACTCACAAGCTGATGCGGGATTTCAGTGCCAAACACAGCCTGCGCTTATTCGACCAGCAGGGCGTCTGCCACCAACTGATGCTGGAACACTTTGTTGCACCTGGGGATGTGGTCATTGGTACCGATTCACATACCTGCACCTATGGTGGGATTGGGGCCTTTGCCACAGGTGTTGGCTCCACCGACGGTGCTGCGGCCATGGCCACCGGCGAAATCTGGCTCAAAATCCCGGAGACCATCCGCGTTGAACTGACCGGCAAACTGCCGGACCATGTTCACCCCAAGGATATCATCTTAAAAATCATCGGGGATCTGGGGGCGGATGGGGCCACCTACAAAGCGCTCCAGTTTTCAGGCGAAGGTGTTGCGTCCATTTCCAACCAGGGGCGATTTACCATGTGCAATATGGCCATCGAAGCCGGGGCCAAAACCGGTATCTTCGAACCGGATACAGTCACGGAAAAATTTGTTAAAGATCGTAAAACGCGCGGCACCTTTTATGCCAGCGACCCCGATGCGGTCTACTGCAAGCAGATAACCGTAGCGTTAGATGAACTTGCGCCCCAGATTTCGCGACCCTGGGCGGTAGACAATACGGTTTCCGTGGATGACCTTAAAAACGTCCGCATTGATCAAGCCTTTATCGGCTCATGCACCAACGGTCGCATCGAAGACCTGCGCATCGCAGCAAACATATTAAAAGAGAAAAAAGTCCATTCGGGTGTGCGCCTGCTGGTCACACCTGCATCCCAAAACGTCTATGCCCAGGCCATTTCTGAAGGCCTGATCCAAATATTTGTTGTGGCCGGGGCGGTGGTGTGCAACCCGGGCTGCTCAGCCTGTTTTGGCGGCCAGGGCACGTTATGGGAAAACGAAGTCTGTATCGGCACCCACAACCGGAATTTCAGGGGCAGGATGGGCCACAAGGATTCGAAAGTCTATCTGGCTTCGCCGGAAACCGTTACAAAATCGGCCATAGCCGGCCACATCCAAGACCCTCGGCAATGAACCACGGAATTCAGAATCCAGAAGTCAGGAGACAGAATTCTTGGATGTCGTTTCACTCCGGCGGTTTTACTTTTTTGACTGAGCCAAAGGCGAACACACTCTTCTGAATTCTGACTTCTGGATTCTGAATTCTTCATCGATTTTGAACCAACAAAACCGATTAGCGCTGATTCGACCCAAAAGACCAGGCTTTAGATACCGAATAAAAAAGGAGTAAAAAAATGATTTTTGGAAACGTATGGAAATTCGGGGACGGCATCGATACGGATATCATCATCCCGGCCCGTTACCTGGTGCTGCCGCTCAAAGAAATGAAGCACAAAACCATGGAACCGATTGATCCGGAATTTGCCGCCAAAGTCAAAAAAGGCGATATAATTGTGGCCGGCAAAAATTTCGGTTGCGGGTCCAGCCGGGAGCAGGCCCCGGCCGTCTTAAAGGCGTTGGGTATTTCGGCCATCGTGGCGGTTAGTTTTGCCAGGATATTTTTTCGAAACGCGATTAATCTGGGCATCCCGGTTATCGAATGCGATAAAATCCAGGACCATATCCAAACCGGAAATAACATTGAGATTTATCCCGAATCCGGAGACATTATAACCCCGGAAACAAAAAGAAATTTCTCAGGCTCCACTCTGCCTGATTTTTTGATGGAAATCGTCGAGGCTGGAGGCTTAATCCCCCATCTTGCCGCCAAGGCAAAAAGCAGCGCCACCTGAATCGAAAAGACCACCTTTATTAAGGAGTGGGGCCGAACCCGAATATTGCACGCCCTCCTATTGTGTCTGTTTTTGTAAACCGTGAATCCCGACACGTCGGGATCTCCGCTTTGCTCCGACCGTCAACTGTAAACTGTAAACCGTAAACAGCCCTTGTTCATTTGACCTTTCACTTGTCGAAGATCCCGCGACCTTTTGCGGGGAACCCTCAAGAAAAGCCCCTTTTCTTTTAATGCAATACGTGCTAGGAACATTGACTGTCTCACTGCGCAATTCCATAAAAAACCAAACACCTATATCGGATCACTTTAAACCATAAGCGGGTGTACCCCAATGTTGCAAAAGTCGGAGGGCTCCAGAGTCAAGGCGGAAAGGGTGAAGCTGTAGTTAAACTACCGCGAGCCCTTGACAACGCGGGATATGGCGTTCTCTGGATTTCCCGAAGGGGAGAAAGCATGACTAAAAGAAAAGTTTTTCTGGAATTCACACAAGGTGGCACCCACATCTATCACCAACTGATCATTAACATGTTGATATGCTTTATGTATAAAAATATTTGTCATGTTTTCTATGCAGCATTGGGTGTACCCATTGTGGCCGCAAAAAATACTGGTAATAATATCCAAAAGACCCCAAACCGGATCAAGCCGATCAAGGCCGACCCCGCCGCCAGCCGTTACCCTTTGGTGATATACCGGCTTGGTTTAACGAAACAGGGGGGCAAGGCACAGGCGCCCCTTCCTATGGGATCTGTTTCGGCCAAGCAAACTCGAGCTGAGATTCAGAGGGGCCGGCTTAAGGGGCACAGACGTGACAGCGCAGGATAACCATTACGTAATCGTCAAAAAAATTGATTTGTAAACAGGCGAAAGGTCTGGAACCAAGACTTGAGCGCGAGCCAAAGTCTTATATCTTCCAGGGATTGATTGGGATTTGAGCTTGAGGGCAACATTATAAATGAGAAATTCTATATGCAGGGTGATGAAAAAGGTGTGGGACCAGCGTGTTAATCACAAATCAAGGCCCGACCCCATTTCTGCCATTTCCTGATTCTCGGTAAACGATTTCTTGAATTGATGTGAAAGACATTTCAAATGACATATCCATCAAGACCAATTAAGACTGAGAAGTCTTCTCTTTTTAAACAGTATATTTTATATGTATATTTCAGCATGTTTCTCGTTGTTTTAATCTTGGGAGTGGTATTAGGCGTAATTTCATTTATCTTTCGTTGGCTCTAAATAGGCTGTCAAGCCTGAATCTTTGAGCAAGTTTGGAATGATGAAATTGGGGTCACCTTGATTTGTGATTAAGGCCATTTCAAGTCACAAAACGTTTGATATGGTACGAGATAGGGATTGGAACTCGATGAACTTTTGGAAAATATTTGGTAGATTTAAACACATCGGTTAGTGAAAAGGCGCCCTGTAATCCCTGATCACGGTTTGACCCCGCACCTCTACAGTCAGTTTTAAAAAAAATGTCAGCAATTCACTGAACATGGCTTGTTTTAACGATCTTTTTTCAGGTTGCCATGAAATAGAAAAACAGACATAAAGAGCAGACGACTTCATTTGAACCTAAAAACAATCTGGAAGCGTTTGGATATGACCCGGTAAGAACAAACGAGGTGCTTTATGAGTTCCGATGCGATCCCCATCCTTAACGAATCCGCGGCGAATGTCGTGGAAAACATCGCCTATCAAGTCGCGCAACGTAATGGCGGTGTAATTACGGTAAACCATTTGACGCCGTATCTCCCCCTTTCATTGGGCCTTATTCGCTCGTGTCTTGATAATATGGTGGACGGTCACACCGTTATTACCAATGAGAAGGATGGATTTCCGTTGTATGAATTTACCCAGACAAAAGGAGCTAAGGCTGAAAACCATGATGTGAACATTCAAAGCTGCCTCTCATGCACGATCAACCCGCGATCCGGCGACCACATGATTTGTCAGGAATGTCTGGACGCTCTTGAAGGAGAACTCAATCGCGCTGCAGAATCGACCGGCTGGCCGGCCAGGGCGGTGTATGAACACGAGATACTCTACCTTGCCAGCCGCCAAATCGGCCCTCTCAACGCCGCCGATTTAGCCGGTTATTCCCGCTATACACTCAAACGTATGCAGAAAAAACTCAAGGCCATGGCCTTAAAACATTATCTCACCCAGCATCTTGACCAAACCGCCGCAACCGTAACCTATAAATTCCCTCAAATTTTGTATCCCAAGGAAGCATTCAAAAGAAACATGGGCGTGATTCGCCGCTATCCCGCTTCGGTAGCAGAGGAAATGGAACTTAAAATCATTCGAATCATCCTGTGCCTGGCCGGGATGCTTGCGGCCGTATTTGTCTTTGCGCTCCTGCGTATTCCATTACCGGTATTGATTGTCTGCTTTTTGATTATTGCGCCGATTGTGGCCATCAGAATCTGGCGGCATAAAGATAAGCCGCCCGAAGAGTAACCTCACTTAAGGGAGAAACTCAACAATGGCATCTGAAGAATCCAATTTTTCACCAAACAAGGGAAGTTTTGATCTGCAAACACTACAACGCCTTTTCGGCAGCAACCTGATCTGGATAGCGGCTGCGATGCTGGTGCTCGTGTTTTTGCTCCTGATTTGTATCCGCATCGGCCGGGTGGAAGGTACCGAGGTCGGCATCCTTCTAAACAAAATGAACGGCAAGATAGGAGTTATCCCGCAGTCGGGTGTTCGCATTTATAACGGCATTACCCATGAATTCTATGTGCTGGAAAAGACCTTGCAAACGCTCGACATGACCGGTGATCATAGTCTCAAAATAAAAACCATTGATGGAAGCGATGTATATGTCGCGCTCAAAGTTCAATACCGCATTATCGCGGAACAAGCGGGAGAAGTCCTTTTCACCTCCGGCCCCGGAGACCTGTATAAAAAGAAATGGGCCCATCACTATACCCGATCCATCTGCCGTGACCATCTGGGAGAGCTTACCACCGAAGAATTTTATGATTCATCAAAGCGTAATGCACAGATAGTCAAGGCAAAGCAGGAGGCAAAGAAGCGTTTACAGCGATTCGGCATTCAGATTGACGATATTGTCGTACCGCAAAAACCTCGCTTTTATGCCAAATATGAACAGTTGATCAAGAAAAAGAAACTCGCTGATCAGGCTGTTCTGGAAGAGCAGTCCAAGGCTTTGGCCGCTGTGCAAATTAAAGAGACGGCCAAAGTGGATGAGACCGCTAAAAAGAATGTCGCCGTTGAGCAGTTTCGTGGCGAGATGGAAAAAATCACCATTCAGGCGCGGGCGGAAGCGGAAAGGGTGAAACGGGGCGCCGACGCTTATCACAAGAAAACCACCGTGGGAGCTGAGGCTGAATTCTACCGGTTGCAAAAAAAAGCCGAGGCCACGCTGGCCCAAAAAATGGCCCAGGCCCAGGGTATCGAAGCCCTTAAGAAGGCTCTGGAGGGAGAGGGTGGGCGCAACATGGTAAAAATGGAATATGCCAAGAAGCTGAAAGACTTAACGATCACCGGCCAGCCTTATACGGTGCAGAGCCGGACCGAGCGGTTTGAACACACCGCGCCCGCGGCGAGCGTGCGGGAAACGCAAGCAAAAAAAACCCAATAACCCACGGATCATCATCCGCGAGGAGAACCCATATGAAGACCATTAGATTGATCAGCGTTTTAATTATCGTAGCCGCCGTCGGCGCTTATTTTATCGTCCAGGCCACGCTCACTCATATCCCGGTCGGTATCGTGGGGGTAAGGATACAGGAATATGCCATCATCGGCAAAAAGGGGGTGGTTCAGGAGGATTTTTCCCCTGGCTGGCACAGGGCCTTGTGGCCCATTGATTCCTGGCAGTATTTTGACAGTACCGTTCAGACCCTGGAAATGACCCGTGACCCCAGACGAGGTGACCGACAGGGCCGCGATGACGTGCAGGTGCAATCAGCCGATGGATATGCGGTCTCGGTTGATGTGACCATAAAATACAGGATCGAACCGGGCAGTGCGCACAAGCTTTATGTGGATACGGGAAGCGGCAACCGATATAAGGCCATTGTCAGAAACGAAGCTGAAAAGACCTGTATTGCCCAGTTCGGCGGGATGAAGACGGAAGACTTTTATAATCCGCACGTGCGTCGAACAGTAGCTCAAGCGGCCTTATCATCGTTGCAAGGATCCTTGAAGGACAACTATGTCGCCGTGCTCGACCTTTTGATTCGTGATGTGCAGTTTGATCCGGAATATGAACGGAAAATTCAGACCAAGAAACTGGCCGACCAGGAAGTTGAAGTCAATAAATCATTACAGCGTTCCAGGAAAATGCAGGGAAAGACCGATGTGATCGGCGCTGAAACAAAACGACTGATCAAGATCATTCGAGAAGAAAAAGAGGCTGAGCTGGTAAGGATGAGGGCGGAAGCCAATTTAACCATCGCCGATATTAGAGCGCAATCGGAAAGGTATGCCACGGAAAAAAATGCGGATGCCGATGTGTTTGCCGCGAAAAAAGATGCTGAGGGGCATCTGCTCGTCAAGCAGGCCGAGGCTGAAGGAGAACGGTTGCGAAATCTCGCCATGCAGGGTGTTGGCGGAGGGATTATCGTCGCTCTCGAGGCTGCCAAAAACCTGAACCTGGCAGACGTCACCATTTCAACTGTGGAAAATGATCTTCTGGATATTAACGGCATGGCCACAAAACTTGGGGCACCTTAACCAGGGTCTATCCGGCGATGGTGGATTTGTAAGCGTTCAGGGGGGTATTGATTACCTTGAACGATTTGCGCCGGATTTTGGTTCGTCTACAAGGCACATGGGCCTGTGCATATCGGGATATGTGCCGGCCCATGTAACGCGGTAGACGGGCCAAAAGACAAGTAAGATGTTTAATTATTTTTTGCCGAGGCCCTAAACACATCGGTTAGTGAAAAGGCGCCCTATAATCACTGATCGCGGTTTGACCCCAATTTCGTAAAAGCCCCCTAAAAACCTAAAAGCAATTTATAACAATTTAATCTGCGAGAAAGACCTATGAACAAAATCGACCTTTCGGGATTGAAAATTGGAATGGAAAATACACAAAGTACCATTGTCTCAAATGAAAACAGCGCCGAAGCTGTCGGCTACAAAGGGATGCCGGTTTTAGGCACGCCTCACCTGGTTGGACTTATGGAAACGGCTTGTATATTCGTACATGAATTTTTGCCTGAAAACTACCTGACGGTAGGCGTAGCGAATAGCATGAGACACCTGTCCGCATCACCTATCGGCGCAACTGTTGTATCAAAAGCACGATTAACAGCCATAGAAGGGAGGAAGCTGACTTACCATGTAGAAGCCCACGACTCAGTTGAGAAGGTGGCCGAGGGCACTCACACACGGTTTGTAGTTGATTCCAAGGAATTTTTTGCAAACCTTGAACGAAAGAAACACAAGCTTGGTCTGACCTAAAGGCTGAAGCCGAGGGTCGGGCCACAGTAACATATTGGGAAGAGTGGAAATAACGCTATATAAGGCCGGTATTTCCACCTTAATCGACCAGTTTCCATACAAAAACTGGCCAGTTAAGGATGGGGATGGTCCCGGAACCCGAAAAAACAAAAAACATACCGATGAATTTCAAACCCCTCTGTACTTGACACCTTTTGGCCGTTTCAATATAGTGGGTGAAATCGTTACATTTTACCCAATCAAATCGTTATAATTTGACGGTTAAA
>Ga0233431_1006427_pt1 | contig 10588 bp, 9 predicted proteins | sample SI_118_April2016_FD_179867 | JGI IMG/M metagenome (GOLD analysis project Ga0233431, IMG submission 179867) | Seawater microbial communities from Saanich Inlet, British Columbia, Canada - SI_118_April2016_200_MG | ecosystem: Environmental > Aquatic > Marine > Inlet | place: Canada: British...
TGTCAAACAGGGGTGTTATGATCCTCCCGTTTCCCTCGTTCCCATGCTCCAGCGTGGGGACGTATACCCCAGTGAATTCACGAATTCAGATAGAGAAAAATGGTTTTATCACCTCATAAAATCCCTATTGACAATCACATGAACACAGCATAGTCTTTTGTAAAATATGGTGGATAGATAATGATAAATTTAGCATTCATTTCTAGCATTGAATGCAGATATTTCGGCTGGCGGTTAGGGGTAGTTAACGATGGCCAAACATTATTATGCACATAGCTTGGACGGAAAGCCGATTTCTGAATGGCAACCATTGAAAAAGCACCTAAAGAATGTTGCGGAAATGGCTGCCGAATTCGCAACCTATTTTGGTGCACCAGTATGGGGTTCCATATTGGGGGAAAACCATGACCTTGGTAAAGGAACCCGCGCTTGGCAGGCATATTTGCGTCGAGCAAATGATATAATCGATGAGTTTGCCCAGTTTTATAAAGGTCACCCGACTCATGCTTTTGTTGGTGCAGAGTGGCTCTCCAGACTCTCAAGAGAAGCGGGTAAATTGCTGGCATATTGTGTTGCCGGACACCATGGGGGATTACCCAACTGGAACGATGTATCTGACTCGGCATTAGAAGCAAAACTTCAACAACAGTATCCAAGTGTTGAGATACCTCATTCAGTTCCCAATTTTCCGGAAACCATGCCCTTTTCACCTGATTCCACACGATTTGGTTTTCAACTGCAATTTTTCGTGCGAATGCTTTTTTCTTGCCTGGTGGATGCGGATTTTCTTGATACGGAAGCCTCACTGGACAAAATGAAGTCGAGTTGGCGTTCCAGCTATCCAGAAATTGATGAGCTTCACGGAAAATTTTGGATAAACTTCAAGACACTGCGCGACGAAGCCGACCAAACAACAAAAGTAAACCAGCAACGTGAACATGTCCTCGAAGGTTGCTTACAAGCAGCGAAATTAGATCCAGGGTTATTTTCACTAACGGTTCCAACGGGCGGTGGCAAGACCTTGGCGTCATTGGCCTTTGCACTGAATCATGCAAGAAAACAGGGGAAGCGGAGAGTCGTTTTTGTCATTCCCTTTACCAGTATTATTGAGCAAAATGCCAAAGTGTTTTGCGATATGCTCGGTGACGATGCTGTCTTGGAACATCACTGTAATTTTCTCCCTGATGATTCGGATTGGAAAACAAAGCTGGCCACAGAAAATTGGGACGCCCCGGTTGTGGTTACAACGAATGTGCAGTTTTTCAATTCATTCTACTCTAATAAGCCGGCGAAGTGCAGGAAGCTTCACAATGTAGCGAACAGTATCATTATCTTTGATGAAGTTCAGGCCATTCCGGTTGAGAAGTTGCAACCATGCCTTGAGGTTATCAAAGAGCTGTCGCTGAGTTATGGCGTTACATCGGTCTTGTGTACAGCCACACAACCTGCAATTGGGTTTTCAGAAAAATTCAAATCAGGACTCAAGGATGTCCGAGAAATAATTCATGACATTCCTGCGCTCTTTTCCACCTTGAAACGGACAGAGGAGATTTTTGTCGGAAAACTCAACGTCCAAGAGGTTGCAAACCGCCTTTTGTCGCATGAACAGGTATTGTGCATCGTGAATACACGACAGCAAGCCCTGGACATATTTAACGCATTACCGGAGTCTGACTCAAACATCCACTTGAGTGCCTTGATGCACCCGGCGCACCGGACTGAAAAGCTTGATAAAATAAGGGATAGATTGTCACCGACTACCAAAATGCCGTGCCGAGTGGTCAGCACACAACTGATAGAAGCCGGCGTTGATGTTGATTTTCCGTGTGTGTTTCGGGCGGTAGCCGGAATCGACAGCATTGCCCAGGCCGCAGGACGATGTAACCGCAATGGATTGAGCAAAACCCCATGTCAGGTGTATATTTTCGAATTCCCGGAAGAGTCTGGTTGTTCTTTTTTTCGTCATGCCGCCGAGTCGGCTGCAAAGCTATTCGTGCCATTTTCAGGGAGACTCACAGGGCCTGAATGCGTTAGGGAATATTTCGAGGATTTCTTCTGGAAAAATGAAGAGCGGATGGATGAAGACGGTATTGTTGAGGATCTGTGCCGTCCAGCACAATCGGGGAATATTCAATTCAAGGATATCGCCCAATTCCGAATGATTAAATCAGCAACTATCCCCATTGTCGTTGCCTTGGAAGAGAATGTTGTCGAATTGATACGGGCACTTGAATTTGCCGAACACAAGGGAGGAATTCTCAGAAAACTCCAGCAGTTTAGTGTTCAGATATATCCCTATCAGCTTGAAGAAATAAAAGATTGGTTGGAAAACCCGGTGCCGGGGGTTTGGGTATTACGTACTGAAATACTTTACTCCAGGACAACGGGGCTCAAGTGTAACCCGCCGGAAGGAAATGCGTTTTTTGGATAGAAGAGAGGAGGTATGAGAATGAGCTATGGAATCAAGCTAAGGGTGTGGGGGGACTATGCGTTATTCACCCGTCCGGAAATGAAGGTAGAAAGGGTCTCCTATGATGTGATGACACCCTCCGCCGCCCGTGGGATATTGGAAGCCATCTATTGGAAACCCGCCATTCTCTGGGTCATCGATCGCATCCATGTATTGAACCCAGTTCGTTTTGAAAACATTCGACGCAATGAACTGGCCAACAGGGTCTCGGTGAATCAGCGTAATATGGATGAAGGTAAACCGGTCTGCCGTTACATAGAAGATGATCGCCAGCAACGGGCATCCTTGGTATTGCGCGATGTCGAATATGTGATTGAAGCCCATTTTGAAATAACGGGAAGCGATAATGCTGACCCAGGAAAGCATTTGGCTATATTTGAACGGCGAGTGAAAAAAGGCCAGTGCTTTCATCGTCCCTATTTTGGTTGCCGGGAATTCCCTGTCAATTTCGAGTGGTGCGACGAAATTCCTGCCACGCCATTTTTCGGGGAACAGAATTTGGGATACATGCTGCACGATATTGACTTTGGAAATGATATGACCCCTCGCTTCTTCCGGGCGGTCATGCAGGACGGTATCATCAACTGCACGCAGGAGGTGGTATCATGATATTTCAGTCGTTAGTCTCATTGTATGATCGTCTTGTAGAGACAAATGAGGTGCCACCTTATGGATTCAGTGTCGAAGATGTTGGGTTTGTTATTACTGTCGACGAAGAAGGAAATCTTATCGGACAACCCGAAGATTTGCGGATAAAAATCAAGGCCAACACCTTTGATTTTCGTAAATCGGTTGTTCCTTATTCGAATAAAGTGGATGTCCGATCCGGGAATGCCGCTACCACACCCAATTTCATGGTGGATAAGGTGGACTACATTCTTGGGATGTCAGGGAATTCGAAAAAGGATGTGTATCATGAATCTTTTAAAAAACGGATTGATGAGGTCTGTGGTGTCTCCAAAGATGATGGCATTCTTGCTGTCAGATTATTCCTTTCCAATTGGAATCCGGAAAATTCAGGAGAGTTGCGGGGCTGGAAGGAGATGTGTGGAATTCATGGAAAATGGGTCGCTTTTCGATTGCAGGGTGATTCGAAATTCATCCACGAACGTTTGGAGGTAAAAAAACTGTGGTCTGATTTTATTGCCAAAGAAGAGTTCCCCCAGGGAATCAGTTTTCTGGATGGTGCGCTTCATGATTTGCAGCCACAATATGCACAGTTCAAGTTCGGATCAGGGGCATCTTTGGTTTCATTTAACGAGGTGGCTTACGAGTCCTATGGAAAAAAGAAAGGTGAGAATGCCCCTATTTCAGTTGAGGCGGAATTTAAAAGTTCTTCGGCGCTCAAGTTTCTGCTGCGTAGCAAAACCCAGCGTATACGGATAGGAGATGCGGTTACAGTCTTCTGGGCAGAGCAGACGTCGCCTGTCGAGACCTTTTTTGGGCAGGTAATGAACCCATCGGTTGAAGACAAAGTGGCGGTGATCACGGTTCAGAAATTTCTAGAAGCTGTTCGACGGGGATCGTTACCGATGGATCTTGAAGGAGATAAGAATCTGAAATTCTATATTCTGGGGCTTTCTCTCAACAAGGCGCGCCTTGCCCTTCGCTTTTGGCATGTTTGTTCAGTAGGCGAATTGATGGTGCGGTTTCGCGATCATTTCAGAAGTCTTGAAATGGAGCGATCTGACAGGGATATTCAATTCCCAGGTGTCTGGCATCTGCTTAAAGAAACTGCTCGGGAAACAAAAAACATCTCTCCGGTTTTGGGTGGTTCTTTAACACGCTCAATTTTAACCGGCATGAATTATCCGCAGAATCTTTTTCAAGGTGTTATCGGGCGTATTCGTGCGGATCAAAGAATCAATTATTTGAGAGCTTCAATACTAAAAGCAGTTTTACAGAGAAACCATAAAAAGGAGGTTCCAATGGCTTTAGACACAGAAAGGAGAGAGATTTCGTATTTGCTTGGGCGTTTATTTGCTGTGCTTGAAAAAGCGCAATTAGACGCATTGGGCAAGATCAACACAACCATCAAAGATCGTTTCTTCAGTGCGGCATCCGCTACACCCGCAAGCGTCTTTCCCCGGTTGATTCGCCTTTCTCAACACCATATCGAAAAGGCGGAATATGGTCATGTTTCCGACCGCCGTATTTCTGAGATTATGGAGCATGTCAATGTGTTTCCTTCGCACTTAAATTTACAGGATCAGGGACTATTTACCATTGCTTACTACCAGCAAAAGAATGCCTTGTATAAAAGAACTGACGCCAAAACCAAAGGAGGAGAATAATGAGAGAGCCGATCAAAAACCGCTACGAGTTTGTCCTGTTGTTTGACGTGAAAAACGGCAACCCCAACGGTGATCCGGACGGAGGAAATATGCCTCGTATTGACCCGGAGACGGGGCACGGAATCACAACTGATGTCTGTTTGAAGCGCAAGGTTCGGAACTATGTTGAATTGGTCAGGGATAATCAAACGCCCAACATTATTTATGTGAAGGAAAAAGCAATTCTCACTGAGCGTAGGCAACCTGCTTACGAAGCGGTGGCAGATGAAAAAGATAAATCAGCGAAGATTAGCAAGGCACGGTCCTGGATGTGTAAGAATTTTTTTGATGTTCGGACATTTGGAGCGGTCATGTCTGTGAAGGAAAATAATTGCGGTCAGGTTCGTGGGCCTGTTCAGTTTGCTTTCGCGCAAAGCATTGATCCTGTTGTTCCGTTGGAGGCCAGCATTACCCGCATGGCAGTCGAAACAAGGAAAGAAGCGGACTCACAAGTTGGTGATAATCGAACCATGGGGCGTAAAGCATATATACCTTATGGTCTTTATGAAGTTCACGGTTTCATTTCTGCACCGCTTGCAAAACAAACCGGATTTTCAGAAGAGGATCTTAAGTTATTCTGGGAATCATTGAAAAACATGTTCGACCATGACCGTTCTGCGGCCAGGGGGGAAATGGCATCACAAAAACTTGTCTTATTCAAACACGCAAGTGAGCTAGGCAACGCACCGGCCAATAAACTTTTCGGCCTTGTTCAAGTAGAGCGTACAGGAAATCTGGATTCACCGCCCCGGAATTTCTCTGATTATAAAGTGCTCATTGATAAATCCGACGTCCCACAAGGAGTGGATATAATTGAAATGCTCTAATTTGCAGCAGGCGGCGCGGAGTGGAAAACAGGATTACGCCTAGCCTACTGCGTAACAGAGGGGCGCATGGTCTTTGAAACTTGTTCAGGGAGACTGTATAGCCAAGGAGATGCTTATCCTTGATTGGCAGGAGGAATGATGGAAACAAGCATAGCTGTTTTCAGAAGTAAGGAAATCAGGAAGACGATCCACAGCAATGAGTGGTGGTTTTCGATTGCCGATGTTGTTGAGGCATTGACGGATAGTATCGATCCCCGCCAATACATAAAAAAAATGCGACAACGTGATTCGGAATTGAATTCCTACTGGGGTACAATTTGTACCCCCCTTCGCCTAAAAGCCCTTGACGGCAAGATGCGCAAAACAAACTGCGCTAACACGGAGGGCATTTTTCGCATTATTCAGTCTATCCCATCCCCGAAGGCGGAGCCCTTCAAGCGGTGGCTGGCAAAGGTCGGTTATGAACGTGTGCAGGAGATAGATGACCCCGAGCTGGCAACCAAAAGAACCCGTGCTCTGTATAAAGCGAAAGGCTATTCGGACGACTGGATTGAGAAGCGAATGCGTGGCATTGCCATCAGGGAGGAGCTTACGGATGAGTGGAAAAAGAGGGAGGTGAAGCGCGAGAAGGAATATGCGATATTAACCGCCGAGATCGCGAAAGCCGCCTTTGGTGTTACGCCCGGCGAACATAAAAAGCTTAAGGGGCTGGTTCGAGAAAATCTCAGGGACCATATGACGGATCTTGAATTGATTTTCTCCATGCTGGGGGAGGCGGCTACGACGGAGATAACGCGGGTGGATGATGCAACGGGTTTTCAGGAAAACAAGCGTGCCGCTCGCAAGGGTGGAGAGGTTGCAGGGACGGCGAGAAAAGACCTGGAACGAAAGACCCGCAAAAAGGTTGTCTCCTCCGGGAACTATATAGACATCCCTCAGAAGGAACAGAAACAGTTGAATGAGAAGGGGTCGTGACAGATGACTTACACCGAAGACGATCTCCTTCCCCTATCCGGCCTCCAGCACCTGGCGTTTTGTGAGCGCCAGTGCGCCCTGATCCATATTGAGCAGGCATGGGCCGAAAACCTCTTCACAGCCGAAGGCAGGGTTATGCATGAACGGGTCCATAAGGAGGACAGGGAATCCAGGGGGGATATCCGGGTTGAATACGGCATGCCCCTGCGCTCGCTTCGCTTGGGATTGATCGCCAAGGCAGACGTGGTGGAGTTTCATCGAGACAAGGAACCATCCGGCGGAAAGTGGCGGCCCTTTCCGGTGGAATATAAACGCGGCAGGCCCAAGAAAGACAATGTGGACAAAGTTCAACTCTGTGCGCAGGCCCTCTGCCTCGAAGAGATGCTGGGCGTGGAAGTCCCCTCGGGCGCCCTTTTCTATGGCAAGACCCGGCATCGGCAGGATGTGGATTTTGACGCTGATTTAAGATCTGAGACAGAGGATACGGCCGAACGGTTTCACGTTCTTTTAGAAGGGGGCAAGACGCCCAAACCCGCCTATGGCAAAAAGTGCAATAGCTGCTCCATGAAACACCTTTGTCTTCCGAAAACCGTTGAAAAGGGGAAGTCGATAGACCGATATCTTATGAATGCGATGGGTGAATTATGAAAAAACACCTGAACACGTTATTTGTCACCACCCAGGGCGCCTACCTTTCAAAAGAAGGGGAAACAGTGCTGGTCCGGGTGAAAAAGGAAACCCGGCTACGTGTGCCCATTCATACATTGGGTGGAATTGTGTGCTTCGGGAATGTCCTTTGCAGCCCCTTCTTAATGGGATTTTGTGCGGAAAAGGATGTAGCCGTCAGTTTCCTGACAGAGTATGGGCGTTTTTTAGCCAGGGTGCAGGGGCCGGTATCCGGTAATGTTCTGCTGAGGCGGGAACAATATCGCCGGGCCGATGATATGGATGCTTCGGCTCGGATGGCCAGGTCGATTTTGATAGGGAAAGTGGCCAATTGCCGAACCGTACTGCGAAGGGGTTTGAGAGATCACGCTGCAAAAATGAACAACAGCGCAGTTAAAGAGGCTGTAACGAGGCTGGGCAACTCGTTGGACAATCTTCAGACCGGTTTACCCCTGAATAGCCTGCGTGGTGTTGAGGGCGAAGCGGCCCATGTATATTTCAGGGTTTTTGACCATCTGATTGTTGCTCAGAAAGACGCTTTCATTTTCAGAGAACGGAATCGCCGGCCGCCGCTTGATCGCGTCAATTGCCTGTTGTCATTCATCTATACCCTCTTAATGCATGACGTTCGGTCCGCACTTGAGACGGTTGGGTTGGATCCGTCTGTAGGCTTTCTACACCGGGATCGCCCCGGGCGCCCGGGATTAGCCCTTGACATCATGGAAGAATTCCGACCATTCTTGGCGGATCGTCTGGTTCTTTCATTGATAAACCTGAACCAGGTCCAGGAGAGTGGTTTCACGGAAAGTGAAGCCGGAGCCGTTTTGATGGATGATGATACCCGAAAATCCGTGCTGGTTGCTTATCAGAAGCGAAAGCAGGATGAGATCTTTCATCCTTTTATCGAGGAGAAAGTTACCGTTGGGCTTTTATTTCATATGCAGGCTTTGCTGTTAGCCCGATATCTCAGGGGGGATCTGGACGGTTACCCCTGCTTTATTTGGAAATAGGGGAATGGTATGCTGGTAGTTGTGAGTTACGATGTTTCAACCGTTACGCCGAAAGGGCAGCGTCGCTTGCGGAGGGTCGCGAAAACTTGTAAAGACTATGGGCAGCGGGTTCAATACTCGGTTTTTGAGTGCGCTGTTGATCCCGCACAATGGACAAGGTTTCGACAGAAATTAATTGATGAGATTGATCCGGAAAAAGACAGCCTTCGCTTCTACTTCCTTGGGGCGAATTGGCGGCGTAGGGTGGAACATATCGGAGCTAAGAAAATCAATGATCCTGAAGGCCCCTTGATTGTTTAATTGCTTGGCGCGAACCTGATGTTCAGATTTTTCAAGGCCACATTAAGTGATTGTAAATACACATGCTTTTGGCCGTTTGAGTGATTTGGTTTCGCATTTTAAATTTTGGCATTAATTTCAATAGGTTATGCCATTGCAAAATTTGGGAAACACGTTGATAAGGAAGGAGAAGCGGGGATTCGCGGAAAGAACCCTGAAAAAGCTTTAAATCCAGCGACTTCTGCCGCTGGAGTCGCCCCCCATGCGGGGGCGTGGATTGAAACACACTAATACTAAAATCAACAGGTACTGGATCAAGTCGCCCCCCATGCGGGGGCGTGGATTGAAACAGAATTCTTTTTTCTTGTTTTATTTCTTAATTCAGTCGCCCCCCATGCGGGGGCGTGGATTGAAACTTCATCTAATAATTGAGTAACAATATCAAATAGGTCGCCCCCCATGCGGGGGCGTGGATTGAAACAAGTGGACAATCATCCCGCACACCATTAACAGCGGTCGCCCCCCATGCGGGGGCGTGGATTGAAACATACAAACACCCCCCCTTTGATTATAGGAAGGTAGTCGCCCCCCATGCGGGGGCGTGGATTGAAACCTTTTAAATAATTAAGGAGCGATGGAGGGCAATGGTCGCCCCCCATGCGGGGGCGTGGATTGAAACAGAATCAAATTGAGAATCACCACAACCTCCACGTCGCCCCCCATGCGGGGGCGTGGATTGAAACTCCGCAATTATGGCATTTTACTGTAAAAAATTTCGTCGCCCCCCATGCGGGGGCGTGGATTGAAACCAATTAAAAAAGAACCGACAGGCTTTGCTAAACTAGTCGCCCCCCATGCGGGGGCGTGGATTGAAACCAGCAAGCAAGCTAATTTCGATTGAAATTAACACGTCGCCCCCCATGCGGGGGCGTGGATTGAAACTATTGACAGTCAATTGACCGGTATGGAGGAAGGGAGTCGCCCCCCATGCGGGGGCGTGGATTGAAACAAGTGAGCAGCGTCTTTTTCCAACGCAAGCAATGGTCGCCCCCCATGCGGGGGCGTGGATTGAAACCCGGCTTTACCACCATACTCCATACCCACTCAAGTCGCCCCCCATGCGGGGGCGTGGATTGAAACTATAACCCTGAGGAGCCTGTAGTGGAATGTACCGCGTCGCCCCCCATGCGGGGGCGTGGATTGAAACTCAACAAGCTGAAGCGAACCATTGAAAAGGGTGGTCGCCCCCCATGCGGGGGCGTGGATTGAAACAAATGAGCAGCGTCTTTTTCCAATGCAAGAAGCGGTCGCCCCCCATGCGGGGGCGTGGATTGAAACATCATATCCAAACTCTACCATCGCAAAGCGGTCTCTGTCGCCCCCCATGCGGGGGCGTGGATTGAAACCTGACATTGAGGTTGAATAAAATCCGGCTTTATAGTCGCCCCCCATGCGGGGGCGTGGATTGAAACTGGTGGTATCGCCTGGCGTGACAGGGAAGGGCACGTCGCCCCCCATGCGGGGGCGTGGATTGAAACTTTTCAGCGTATTTCGCAGCAACCTTTTCTTTCTGTCGCCCCCCATGCGGGGGCGTGGATTGAAACATCCTGTGAGGATTGCGAAACGGGGTTTCTTGCAGTCGCCCCCCATGCGGGGGCGTGGATTGAAACAGTTCGGCGATTGCCTGCTGGCATGAGGGGTATGGTCGCCCCCCATGCGGGGGCGTGGATTGAAACTTAATATGTTTCTATCAACATCCTCGCTGTCGTAGTCGCCCCCCATGCGGGGGCGTGGATTGAAACAACCCAATGACCACATGCCCTACCAGAAAGAAAGTCGCCCCCCATGCGGGGGCGTGGATTGAAACTTTTGCCCTTGCACCAATTGGGGCGAGGTCTGTCGTCGCCCCCCATGCGGGGGCGTGGATTGAAACTAGTGTATAGGACAATTATGGACTATGTGGATGGTCGCCCCCCATGCGGGGGCGTGGATTGAAAAACGTGGTCTGTCCCCTATTTTTCGATATTT
>Ga0233431_1006429_pt1 | contig 10582 bp, 7 predicted proteins | sample SI_118_April2016_FD_179867 | JGI IMG/M metagenome (GOLD analysis project Ga0233431, IMG submission 179867) | Seawater microbial communities from Saanich Inlet, British Columbia, Canada - SI_118_April2016_200_MG | ecosystem: Environmental > Aquatic > Marine > Inlet | place: Canada: British...
CCGTCGACCAGTGCCGTCGATCCGGCTATATACGATCCCACATCGACCTCGCCGGTTTTTGTGCCGTCCCGGGCCGAGATTATGTGAAGTCTCGCGTCACATCCGCCGAACACCACGCTTGTGCCGTCCGACCCGGGTGCGCCGTTAATGTAATCGCCGGTCTCGTATGTCCATTTCAGCTCGCCTGTCTCCGCGTTGAAACAGTACATGTTCGTGTCATAGCTTCCGACAACGACCAGTTTTTCAGCGCTTCCATCGCCGTCCGCACCGCCCGCACTGCCAGTGCTGTTTGCCGAACCCATGATGTCGCCGCCGGTTTCCGTCTGCCATTTTACTACGCCCAAAAGCGCGTCCAGGGCAAAAAAGCCGCCGCTCAGGTTCCCGATGTACAGCGTTTCGCCGATGAGCAGTGGGGACGCCTCGATATCATCTCCCGTATCGGCCTGCCAGACGTTCTCGCCGGTCAGAAGATCGACCGCATAGACGACGCCGTCCGTAGAGCCGATATAAACGTTGCCGAATCCGACCACAGGCGATGAGACTATGCTTTGCCCGGTGTCGTATGACCAGAGCAGTTCGATCGATTCGGGAAGTTTTTCTCCAGTGGTCCCCGATAGATTTCTGTCGCCACGGAATGTCGGCCAGTACGCTTCAGCGATTGTCCCGGTTGTGCCCGGTTTTTTTTCAGTATTGGAACATGCCGTAATAAGGAACGGTATGATTAATATGAATAATATTGATTTAACAGCCGTTTTCATGCAAATATTCTCTTTATTTAAAACCAACTTACCCCCCGGCCCCCTCTCTTTTAAAAAATAGAGGGGGAGGGAGAGAGACTGCGTCTCATATTAGTCTGATAAATTTCGGCCAATATATATTTTATCTGTGTCAAAACCTGGTACAATCTATAGTAAATGTTTTTCCTCAGCGCCCTCTGCGGTGAATTCTGCATTCTTTTACTTTTCTTTTACATTTTTTTCAAAGAAATGGCAGAAGTCGGGCAGGATTCGGCGCATTCCCGCGCGGTTTTCCTGAGCCCGTCATTCAGCGTTTTGCCGAATGGTACGATCAGCCGGACATCGAACCCGCGCCCCGCAAATGTGAATCCGTACCGCTCGCCCGCTTTTTTCGTGATCTCGACACAGATGTTGCATTTAATGCATTTACCCTGCTCGAAAACGATCAGGTCATGCTGTACGATCTTTTCAAACGGTTTCCGGTCGCCGAATTTGTACCGTTTCTGGTCGGCGCCGTATTCGTCCGCGTATTCTCTCAGCCTGCACGTGTCCGGTTTTCTGCAGTCACAGTGCAAACACCGTGCGGATTCCGATACCGCTTCGCCGTCCGAAAATCCGCTCGTGAATCCTCCTTCGGGCTCAATACGTTCGTGCCCGTCAGCCTCTTTGAGGTATTCCTCCATTTCACCGTCACGGATTTTCCCTAGTGCGGAATTAAATCTTTTCGGCGTTCCGGTCATCTCTCTGCCGGACACATACTGATCCAGGGCGTGCGCGATAAATTTACCGTGCGCGGCGGATCGGATCGCCATTTTTCCGTCGATAACCGCATTTCCTCCTGCAAAAACTCCCGGCACCGAGGTCTCGAACGTGTTCCTGTTCACTGTGATTCCGCGGGACGTGCATTCGATCCCGGACTCGTCGATCGCGCTCAAGTCCGTTTTACCGAACGCCAGAACGACCGCATCGTATTCATTCCGAAGCGCCTCTAACGTGAAATCCCTGCCGAGCGTCTGATTCGCTTTCAGTTTAACTCCCGGGGCGAGGATTTGTTCGATCTCGGCGTCCAGAACTGATTTCGGGAGAGTATCCTCCGGGATAGCGTGACGGAGCTGTCCGCCCGGATCGTCTCCGCTGTCGAAAACGGTGCATTCGTGCCCGGCGAGTGCTGTGTAATACGCCGCCGAAAGCCCCGCCGGTCCTGCGCCGACGACAGCAACACGTTTCCCCGACGGCGGTTTTGATTCCGGACTGTACGGCGATGATCCTGCAAGGTCGGTGTCCGCGGCGAACCGTTTCAGCGCGCAGATAGAGACCGGGCTGTCATGGTTTTTCCGGTTGCATCCCTTTTCGCAGGGTGCAGGGCAGATTCGTCCCAGCACAGCAGGCAGCGCGATGTCTTTTTTGATTGTGATAATTGCGGCGCCGGGATCGTTTTCTTTAATCTGACGGATCATGAGCGGAATGTTCATGCCCGCCGGACAAATCCTCGTGCAGGGCGCCTCGCAGTCCCCGACATGCTCGCTCAGAAGCAGATCGAGCGTATCTTTGCGGGACTCGCGGACTTTATCATTGTCGGTTTCGATCCTCATGCCGTCCGCAGCGGGCATGGCGCAGGAGGTGAGCAGCTTATCACTGTTCAGCTCGTGCACGGCGCAGATCATGCAGGTCGTATTGGGCGTGCATCCCTTAATATGGCAGAGTGTCGGGATGTGAATTCCCAGCTTTTCCGCGGCGTCAAGAATAGTGGCACCTTCATCGACGGATACGTCGCGGCCATTTATCGTTAAATTTATCATATCACCTGATCTCAACAGATTCGGTCGGGCAGACCTGTTTGCAGGTTCCGCATTTTGTGCAGAGGTCCTGATTTATTATGTGCCGTTCGTAGGGTGTGACAGCGATGGCGTTCACCGGGCATTTTTGGGCGCAGATGGTGCATCCGATACAGCTGTCGTCGATGGAATAGGCGATAAGGTCCTTGCAGCTTTTCGCCGGACAGATGCCGTTCAGATGGGCTTCGTATTCATCACGGAAATATTCCAGCGTTGTCAGTACCGGATTTGGGGCGGTTCCTCCGAGAGCGCACATACTGCCCGCTTTGGTTTTATGCGCGATCTCCTCAAGTTTGACAATATCGGATGCGGTGCCGGTTCCTGCGCACAGGTTCTCAAGAATGGTAAGCATGCGGCGAGTCCCGATCCGGCAATACGTGCATTTTCCGCAGGACTGATCGCAGGTGAACGTGAGGAAATACCGCGCTATATCCACCATGCAGTCGTTCTCGTCCATAACGAGCAGTCCGCCCGATCCCATCATGGCGTTGACCGTGGTCAGATCCTCGAAATCGACTTTTGTGTCCGCCAATCTCGCCGGAATGCATCCGCCGGAGGGGCCGCCGATCTGAACCGCTTTGAACTCTTTGCCGTTCTCAATCCCGCCGCCGATCTGCTCGACGATCTCACGGATCGTTATGCCCATCGGAACCTCGATAAGTCCGCCGTGCGCGATTTTTCCGGCCAGCGAAAATACTTTTGTGCCTTTGCTTTTGCCTGTGCCCAGTTTCGAGAATGCCTCGGCGCCGTTCCGCATGATCCACGGGACGGTGGAGTATGTTTCGCAGTTGTTCACGAGTGTGGAATGTCCCCAGAGTCCTTTTTCTGCCGGATAGGGAGGCCTGAAAACAGGCATTCCGCGTTTCCCCTCGATGGAGGCGATCAGCGCGGTTTCCTCACCGCAGACGAACGCACCGGCGCCCTCCATGATCCGAAGCGAGAGAGAAAATCCGCTGCCGAGGATGTCTTCCCCGAGAAGCCCTGTCTCCTCGCACATGGCGATTGCGGTTCTTATGCGTTCGACAGCGAGCGGATATTCTGCGCGGATATAGAATATTCCCTCGTGCGCGCCCACAGCAATGGCGCCGATTATCATTCCCTCGATCACACGGAACGGATACGATTCCAGTATCATCCTGTCCATGAACGCGCCGGGATCGCCCTCGTCGCCGTTACATATCAGATATTTTTTGTCGTCGGTGACATTCCTCGTGATCTCCCATTTTACTCCGGTCGGGAAGCCTGCGCCGCCTTTCCCTCTGAGGCCGCTTGACTTGACAGTCTCAATTATTTCTCCGGGGGAGGCCTCTTTCAGGCACCGTTCAGCTGCGGAAAATCCGCCTTTCGCGCGGTATTCCTCAAGGTCCAGCGGATCGATCTGCCCGGAATGTTCCGTTGCGATATGGATCTGGCGGCCAAGAAACGATTCCACCTGGGTGTCGCGGGTATTGACAGGATGGCGTGAAAAACCGTCCGTCCCGGGATCGTAGAGCATCTTTTCGAGCAGATCCGCCGCCGAATTGGCGATCCGCCGGCCAAGCGACTCGGGCCGGTAATGGCTGAGAATGATCCGTTTCACATCCCCGGGGCGGACCCTGTCATACAGAATCGGATCCTTATCCGGGGGGACCACCTCGAGAAGCGGCGCGCGATGGCACATCCCGACACATCCGACCTGTTTGATCCGGGTCGCGATCCCGTTTTCCAGAAGTGTGGACTCGAGCTCCTCCTTCACTTTGCGGCTTCCGCTCGCGACACAGCATGAGCCGAGCCCGACCCTGATCTCTCCGCCGTCAAGAGGCAATAGATTCTGCGCGGCTTTCCGGGTGGTTTTTTTGCTGTGGTATGAAAGGAAATCCTGGAGGATATTCGCGACAGTGTTGATTTGCAGATGCCCGTAGGTGACATCGTCGATCTGCACGACCGGCGCAAGGGTGCAGCAGCCGAGGCACGCCACTTTCTGCATGGTGAACAGGCCGTTCGGATCGGTGTCCTTACCTTCTTTGATATTCAGTTCGCGGAGAAACGCGTCGTAGACAAGTTCCGAACCTTTGACATGGCAGGCGGTTCCGCTGCAGACGTGAACGACGTGTTTGCCGACAGGGGTGTGACGGAACTGCGTATAGAATGTGGAAACGCCCGCGACCGAAGCGGGAGTGATATCCGTTATTTCGCACACCCGTTCCACAGCGCTTTCCGGGAGATAGTTGTACTGTTTCTGGATCGCGTGCAGGATCGGGATAACATCGCTTTCGGCTGTTCCTATCCCTCGTACGATACGGTCGATGTCGGTTTGGATTTTATTATTATCTATAATCACTGTCTGATTTATTCACCGATACAATAGAGATTTTCGAACCCGCGGATATATATCCGGTCATCCATAAAAGCGGGTACTGCAACCGCCCGTTCACCAAGTTCGCATTTATTTATAAGATTGAATTCTTTTGCCGCATTGAAAATATACATCGCGCCGGTCATGTCCATCAGATACACTGTCTCGCCGACAAGAACCGGAGAGGAATAAAATCCCTTGCTGAAATCCTGATACCAGTACCGTTCTCCCGTTTTCGCGTCGAAACAGGACACTGTGCCGTAACTCGTCGCAACGATCACGAACTCGCTGTTCGCCACCGGACTCGATACCTCCGAAAGATCGTCCTCGGTTTCCCATGCCGTCTCAGGCGTGCTCTCAAGTGTTATTCCCGCAAGCACCGCATACTCATTGACAGCGAATATCATACCGTCCGCAAACGCAAGCGACGGGGCAACCTCGCCCATCATGCAGTCGACGCGCCACAGTTCCCGGCCAGTCGCGGGATCGTGGGACATGACATACGGATTGGAATTGAGGATGAGCTCGTCACGGCTCCCCGTGTTGACAAGAATCGGCGACGCCCACGACATTTCGATATCGCGGGGCTGGTCGTATGCAAGTTTGCCCGAGTCCGTCCTGAGCGCGATCAAATGCCCGCCGGAGTTCTGATCATATTGGATCAGCAGCAGGCCGCGGTATGTGATCAGCGATGAGGAATGCCCGTAATGATTGTCGGGCACACCGAGGTTTTTCGACCAAATGAGTGTGCCGTCAAAATCAAAACACCCCGTATCTCCCGTTCCGAACAGCACGAATACATTCTTTCCGTCGGTCGCCATTGTCGGCGCCGCATATCCGGTATCTTCGGTCACATCCGGTTTGTCCTCGGGAGAACCCGGGACATGGTCCAGCATCGTTTCCCAGAGGATCGCACCCGTGTCCGCGTCGATGCAGTATACGGTCTGATTCTCATCGTCCGCACCCGAAAGAAATATTTTATTTCCCCATATCACAGGCGAATTATACCCGTCAACGGGAAGCTCTGTTTTCCATACGATATTTTCGCCGGACGGTCCGTCCCATTGTGTTGGAGAATTGGCGGAATATGCATGTCCGTTTCCCCCGGGGCCGCGGAAATTCGGCCAGTTGGCCCGAATCTCGTCGATCGACGGGAACGACGCGGTTTCAGCGTCATTGCCTGAGCCTGTTCCCGACAGATCGCTGTCGGATAAAATCCCCAGAATGAATGCGAGAGCAAACAGCCCCAATCCGCCGTAAATGAGATATTTTTTAGCGAGAAGGTTATGTTCCCAAAGCGCGCCGGATTCGTGCTCTTCCTCGAAATCGGGAAACCTGCGTTTCAGCGAGCTCAGATATTTCAGCGATGCAAGAAATGCGAGAACAAAGGCAAACAGCATGAATCCGCCGGTCCTGATCTGCCACTGATTGGTAAAATACGCTTTGCGGGCAAGCAGATCGAGCGCCCGAATCTGTTCTTTCAATGCGTCGTTGTCTCCGTCTTCGCGAAGCTCGAGCATCAGCTGATTCAGAGCTTTTGAGTTGAGAGGATCGACCGACGTGGTCTGAATGTAGTTCGCGATCAAAAGGATGCTGAGAATGACCGCAAAGAGTGCGGATGCAAGCGCGATCCTTTGAGCGGTAATGTACCGGAAATGAGTTTTGTCGTTTTTATTCATATCGCTCTACGGTTTAAATGAATTTTTAATGAAAATTATTCGATTGACTGTTTTAGTTTCATTGCCTCTTCCGGCGCCATATTTCCGAGGCGTACCTGTTCGATCGGACAATAGGAAAAACATCTCGCGCAGCTCAGGCAGTGCCCGGTATTTGTCGTATATTCCGTGTGCCGTTTCAGCATAGTCAGCCCGATCAGTTTCACACACACGATACATCCGAGGAACAGCCCCAGTACCCATGCGCCGGTTTTGAATTTGTCGCGGAGAATATCCGCCTCGGCAAACAGCTCTTCTGACGGTTTACCGGACGCCCGGAAGATGTCGCTTTCTTCTGTTGTGAACGCCCGTGCGCCGGAATTTTCGAGCATGATCGTATCGGCGAGCGCCACAGTGGAATGCTGCGCTGAAAGAGGAGCATGGAGCCGCGAGACCACCCATCCGCTGCCGAGAACGATGACCGGGACAAGGAGAAACAGCACTGCAAGCTGTTTAATGTTTCTGTCGCGGTTTGACTGCGCGTCTCCGGTCGGCATATCGATCGCGCCGAACGGGCAGGATTCCTCGCAGAGACGGCAGTTGATGCATTCGTCGGGCGAGATTCTCGCGTGCCATTTCGACAGCCGGGACATCCAGTTCAGAAGAACGCCGTACGGACACAGAAAGCGGCAGTACGGACGGGCGACGACCGTGCCGAGCATGAGCATGGAGATCCCGAGGACGATCATGTTGAATGACGCGCCGAAACGGAAAAATCCCACGAACGGATCATACTGGCAGATTATAAATCCTGCGCCGGTGGATGCGAACAGCACCGCGAGCCCGAGATAGACGTATGGAAAAATTCCCAGAACCTGCGCGAGCCAAGGCGCCACATTGACAGGCCTCAGCACGACCGTATCCTGAATAGCGCCCAGCGGACAGACCGCCGCGCAGAATGTCCGGCCGAAAAACAGCGTGAAAATCAGCGGCAGCGCGAAAAACGCGATGGCAGTCAGCGGTATTGCATACCCGGAATTGAATATCCCGAGACTGATGTTCTGAACCGAGCCGACAGGACAGATGCATCCTTTGCGGAAAAATCCGAAATAGATCAGACTGAAAATCATGAGCAGGAACATTTTACGCCGCGACCGGAGTTTCAATGCAAAATACGATGCCAGAGAAAGCGCGCCGATCAGCACGAAAACGTCCAGAAACTCCATAAGCTGCGATTTCGCCGCCGGAGTCTGCATTGAAGGGCGAAAATATTCGGACTGGAAATCGGGTTTCGGAAACCGTGAAACCGCCTGTGCCAATGCGAGTGTCGGATTCAGGATTACAAATGCTATGGCTGATAAGAGTTTTTTCATTCGTACCGTCTGTTTTTAGTTCATGGCATTAAGATTATAATGACTCTGCCGGTTTGGCGCCCTCGTCGCCGCGCAGGATATACGGCGTTTTCGCAGGCACACGTTTATACGCCTGTGCCGGGCATGCCCGCTCGATCGAGCAATCGTTGCAATTCACACATCTGTCGTGCCGCACCTGAAGATATAATGAACCGTTGCCGAACGATCCGCAGCCCTTGACACATTTTCCGCAGCCTATGCATAATACTTCGTCGATAATATATTCGAAATACGGGTCCTCGATGTATGTCCGTTTTATCGCACCGGTGGGGCAGAGCTGATTTTCCGCGCCGGTGTCCCGTGATTTCGCGCCCGGCTCGAGATAACCGCTGCAAAGATCGCAATATCCGCACATGGAATAGGAATGAACGCATTTTACCGCTGATTCCGGCAACACACAGTTCACCGAGCATTTTTCACACTGTGTGCAGAGGTCGGGATCAATCTGCCACACCATATCCTCCGAGGAGGCGTTTCTCGCCAACTGACCCGATACCCCGCCTATTGTGATGCCGGCAATTGTTTGTAATCCTGCCCGGATTACCGACCGCCTGCTCGGTGTTTTTGTCGGTTTTTCTTCTGACATTCTTGTCCTTACCGTAATGTTTGAATTTTCGTGTGAACGGATTGTTTCGATTTCAGCGCTTTCGGATCGGTGCAGCCGGAACTCTTTTCGCAATTCCTGCATGGTAAATCGAACGCGCACAGAGTATCATCACCGGATGCGCGGCTTTTACGCAGCCCAAGCGCTCCGCATACGGTGACTATCACGCCGAGGAAAATTGTCCTGAGGCCGCCTTTCAGAAGGTGCCGTCTGCTGAGCTGTTTTTCGGAATTTGACAAGCGTTATACCCCCTGATCCATTTTCTCGAAAATTCTTACCGCTTTTTTCATGGGATCGAGCACATATATCGTGCCGTCCGCGCTGCGTGCAAGATCGAGACCCTCGGTGCCCTCAATGAACTGAGCGGGACCGGCGACAACGGATTCGAGATTTCCCAGTCTGTTATATACTTTCACCCGCGGAATCCCTTTTTCGCTGGTGATGAATTTCCCGTCGTCCGCAATCACGATATGGGACGGATTACAGCAGCCGCAAAACCCCTCGATATCCATGGAATACGTCCCCCACGATGTCCTCAGATCGCCGTCGAACGTGTAATTCTCGATGGAGTGCCGTCCCGGATTCACCACCCAGAGGAATCCGTCGGGATCGATGCCGAGATCGAAAAAACGCCCCGGAATGATACATCCCGGAATATCTTTCGAGTTATCTTTTTCGGCGATTCTTATAAGCTCGTTGCCCGCAGTATCGTATTTCAAAACGATGCGGTTACCGGCATCCGCGGCAAAGACAAAATCGCCGGAGGAAACGATCGAGGTAATCATAGCGTTCTCTCCTCGCGATTCCCACGCGGCCTTTTGTGTGCCGTCCGGGCCGTATACCTCGATATGGTCGGTCATGCCGAGATAGATGTTGCCGTTATCCGCGGCATGAATGCAGATTGCCGTTTCGCCGGTCGGGATCGTGGACAGTGCTTCGCCGTCCGGCTTCATGATCATGACGGACTCGTCGCCGGTCACAATGATGTTGTCTCCGGTGCCGAGCGCGATTCCCGATACTTCCTCGAAACAGATCGGGATCATATTCGTTTCAGTATAATGAAGCAGCTCCGGATCAACGATCTTATAGCTTTCGATATTATATTCAAAAGGATTTTCCGATACCGTTCGCCTGTTTTCGGATATTGCCCGGTATCCGAAATAGATGTTCCCGAATACCGACACAACGATAACAACCCATATTAGCATCCGGTTGTTTTTTTTATTAGGTTTTTTCATAATGTTTCTCCGGTTTTTTATTCCCCCTCTCTGCTTTTTAGAGAGGGGGGCAGGGGGTGAGTTATCCCCCTGCTTTACTGCTTACAAGCATTTAATCCCGTAGTTCAACGCACACTAACCGCCGTGAATCTCTCGCAAGCAGTCTGCCGTTCACGATCGCCATCGGTCCCCACGCGTCATGGCCGTCCAGAATCTTCGACTGTGCGAGCTGAACGGGTTCGCTCGCGGTTGCGCGCATGATTGTCAGCACTCCCTCGTCGCTGAGTATAAAGAATTTACCGTCCGCAATAAGATAGGGGCCGAGCCCGAACCGGTTCGTTGTTCCGCTTGTCCAGACCGGTTTCCCGATATCGTCCGGATGATAGCAGACGAACTGATTTCTGAGCGGTCCGGCATCTTTCGGCAGGATCGCGAACAAATGACCGTCATAAAGAAGCGGTGTCTGCTGTTCAGACGCGATACCTTCGCCGGGTTTGATCTGCTTCACCGACTCAACCGTAAATGCTTCGTTTGCCGAAATGATATTGAGCATCATACTGCCTGAACCGTATCCGGACGTTACAAAAAGTTTCCCGTCGCCGAGATATACCGGGGACGGCGCGACAACATTCTTGTTCCATAACTCCGTCTTAAAAAGAACTTCGCCTGTGGTTCCGTCCTCCGCCGATATTCCTGCCACTCCGCCCAGCGCGCAATAGACATACATATCCCTGCCGTGTATGGTATAGGGAATGATAGAGGAGTGCGACATGTTCCAGCCGTCCGG
>Ga0233431_1006430_pt1 | contig 10582 bp, 4 predicted proteins | sample SI_118_April2016_FD_179867 | JGI IMG/M metagenome (GOLD analysis project Ga0233431, IMG submission 179867) | Seawater microbial communities from Saanich Inlet, British Columbia, Canada - SI_118_April2016_200_MG | ecosystem: Environmental > Aquatic > Marine > Inlet | place: Canada: British...
GATGTGGACCGACATGTCCGAAATCGTGCGCCCCACCCGTGATGGAATCCACGGCCGGGAATATATCAACACCTGTTTCGAGCTTTCGCGAAAAATCGGGGCTCTTGAGTTTGATGCCGATATGGGTTTGACAATGGATTTGCCACCCATTTTGGAAGTGCCCTTGCCGATGCTTTTGCAGCTGCCGGCGTATTTAATTGTCACTGAAAATATTCTTTTGGCCGCCGCCCAAGCTGCCGAAGCTATGGGCAGTTTTTTGCTGATAGCGGCCAAAGATATAACCGAGGCGCTAAAACCGTACAGTGCTAATTTGCTCCCCTGCCTTGCGGTTGAAGATATTGACAAGCACAAGGATTTAATCCTCAGCGTAAATGCCGTCGAGCTTGCCGACGGAGACGGGTTTGAAGAAGGGCTTGGCAAAATTCGCCGATTGAAACCGAACGGGATCGTGATGGCCGCAACGGCTTTAGATGCCAACGCGCCGGCACGTGCCTTGGCGCTGGCCAAATTGTCGGTCGATGCGGTCCATTTTAGTGCCGATCGTTTCGGCAATGAAACCGGCACAGATAACCCGCGCTTTTTAAAAGAGATGATCCGCGAGACACATCTGGATTTGGTTAAAAATTCGTTGCGCCAGCGGGTCAATTTGATTTTTTCAGGCGGCATCGCCATGGCCGAGCATATGGCCAAAGCGATCATTTGCGGTGCCGATGCCGTGGTGGCCGATGCGGTTTTGATGATTGCCCTGGAGTGCCGTTTGTGCGGTCGTTGCGAAAAAGGGCTGACCTGTCCGGTTAAACTGGAAGAGGCCTTTGATGTGGCCTGGGGCAGCCAGCGTATCGTCAATCTGCTGGGTGCCTGGCGCAATCAACTGATCGAAGTCATGGGTGCCATGGGCATCCGTGAAGTGCGCCGCCTGCGTGGCGAAGTCGGGCGTTCAATGTGGTTTGAAGATCTGGAAAAAAATAATTTCGGTCCCATTTTTGGTGAACGTAAAGTTGCAGGATTAGGATAAGATGAACATGACCCCAAAAAAGATCAAACTGCCTGAAATCGTGGAAATGCCATCTCGATTTCGCAATACCATCGGCAAATATACGATTCGTAGAAGCGCCCGCTGCACCTCATGCGGGCTGTGTGCCGAGCTTTGTCCCTATGGCGTGCATCGGCGCTATGAAAATTATTCGAAGCCCATCCGGCCCATCGATCACAAGTGCATCGGTTTTAGATGCAAAAAAACGGATCATTACTGCATTGAACGTTGTCCTGAAAACGCCTTGACCTTAAAGGAAAATCCGCTTTTGGAAACCCTGGGTGATTATCGCTGGCCGGCCGATATGCTTTTGGCCCATTGGGAAATGGCCGAAACCGGAAGTCTGCCCAATGTGGGGCTGGAGCACAACCTGGGCTATTCAGGCGGCGGTTTTGACAAGATCCGTTTTGTCCACCCGGACCCGGCAACTTATCTTGAAATAGATGACACCGACATCGACACCCGCATTAGCCTCAATAAAAGCGGGGACGGCCGGCCTGAAAAGGTTATCGATATTCCCTGTTACGGTGGCGGGATGTCCTACGGATCCACGGCCTTGAACGTAATGACGGCCCGGGCCAAGGCGGCCCAGACCTTAAACACCTTAACCTGTACCGGTGAAGGGGGCTATCCCGACGAGCTTTTACCTTACAAAGAGCATGTCATTACCCAAGTGGCCACCGGCCTTTTTGGTGTGCGTGAAGAGACCATCATGCACGCGCCGGTGATCGAATTCAAATATGCCCAGGGCGCCAAACCGGGCTTGGGCGGCCATCTGCTGGGAGACAAAGTCACCCCGGAAGTGGCGGCCATGCGCGAAACCGTGGTGGGCAACGCCCTGTTTTCACCTTTTCCGTTTCACAGCGTCTATTCGGTGGAAGATCATAAAAAGCATGTCGACTGGATCAAGGCCATCAATCCCAAAGGACTTGTTTCGGTCAAGGTTTCCACCCCCACCGATGTGGACATGGTGGCGGTCGGCAGTTATTATGCCGGCGCCCATATCATCCATTTAGACGGCAGTTATGGTGGCACAGGTGCTGCCCCGGATGTGGCCAAGAAAAACATTGCCATGCCCATCGAGTATGCGATTCCCAAGGTGCATCAGTTTTTAAAAGACGAGGGGGTGCGCGACAAGATCTGTTTGATTGTCTCCGGCGGCATTCGAAATGCTCTGGATGTGCTCAAGGCGATTGCGATGGGCGCTGACGGGGTGGTGATTGGTACGGCCGAGTTGGTGGCCCTGGAATGCGTGCGCTGCGGCAACTGCGAAAGCGGTCGCGGTTGTGCCCGCGGGTTGGCCTCCACTGATGCCGAGCTGGGCAAAATGGTGGAAAAAGATTATGCCCATCAACGCATCGTCAATCTTTATATGGCCTGGCGCAAACAGTGGTGTGAGCTTTTAAGGACATACGGTTTGAGCAGCATAAGAGAACTTGTCGGGCGCACCGATCTTTTGGTGCATCTGGACTATCTCGATGAAAAAGAGCGGGACACGTATCAACCCGCGCCCAAGAAAAAACTCATTATATAGTGTTTGTCCGGAAACGGCATTAACGATCAAACGCCATCTTTTAGGAAAAGCAAGATTATGTATAGAAATCTACCAAATACCATCGAAAAGCTTACGGCGGCACGCAAAAGTCTGCCCAATGCAAATTTTCGCAACCAAAAATCGGCCGAAGAAGGCGGTTGCGGGGTTACCGGATTTATCGCCTCGATTCCAGTGGCCGGGCGCCACATCTACGAACCCTCAGTCCAGATGCATAACCGCGGCAACGGTAAAGGCGGCGGAATCGCGGCAGTCGGACTTTCAGCCGAAGATCTGGGGGTTACCCAGGATGTTCTGGATTCACATTACCTGTTGCAGGTAGCTCTGCTGGACCCGGATTGCCGCAAAGAAGTGGAAAAAGCCAATATCAGCCCTTTTTTTGATGTGGCCAAAGCCGAAAAAATAAATACCGTCGATGACTATCGCGAGGTTGAGGGTTTGGAGGTCAAGCCGCCCGATGTCTGGCGCTATTTTGTACGGGTCAAACCGAACGTGTTGGCTAATTTTGCCGATGAACATAAGCTAAGCGAAATGATGCCCCGTCAGGTTGAAGACGAATTCGTTTACCAAAACAGCATTCGTTTAAACCAGACTTTTTATGCCTCTTTGGGCAAGCAGAAAGCCTTCGTGCTCTCAAACGGCCGCAACATGATGATCTTAAAAATCGTCGGGTATGCTGAAAAGGTGGTTCAGTATTATAAGCTGGAAGACTTCAAGGCCCACGGCTGGATCGCGCACCAACGTTATCCCACCAAAGGGCGTGTCTGGCACCCGGGCGGCGCCCATCCCTTTTCGGGCTTAAACGAGGCCCTGGTGCATAATGGTGACTTCGCCAATTATCACGCCGTCAGCGAGTATTTGCAGCAGCACAATATTTTCCCCCAGTTTTTGACCGACACCGAAGTCTCGGTGCTTTTATTTGATTTGTGGAAGCGCACCTTTAACTATCCCATGGAATATATCATCGAGGCCATGGCGCCCACCACCGAGCATGATTTTGATCAATTACCGGCGGCCAAACAACATATCTATCGATATTTGCAGTCGAGCCACATCGCGGCCTCGCCTGACGGGCCCTGGTTTTTCATCATCGCTCGAAACGATGTTGAACAAAAGGCTTTTCAGCTGATCGGCATCACCGACACTTCCATGCTGAGACCCCAGGTCTTTGCCATCCAGGACGGTGAGGTTCAAATCGGACTGGTTTGTTCTGAAAAACAAGCCATTGATGCCACCTTGCAAAACCTGGCTGCCGAGGATGATCGGTTTTGTCCGGTAGCCGACAAATACTGGAATGCCCGTGGCGGCAGCGCCGACGATGGCGGTTCCTTTATTTTTACGGTCAAAGACGATCCGGAAAAAGAAGGTCAAAAGCGGCTTGTTTGCACCAACAAATTTGATGGGGTGGTCGATGTGCCGGCTGGCCAGCGCCATTTTGACTCAGGCCTTGACGATAAAAAACCGGCTGAAGCTGAAACCATTACAAAGACCGTTGCCACCGCCTTGGCTGCTGAAGATTTAAGCACTATTAAAAAAGATTGCCAAACCAATCTAAAGTCTTGGGATTATGCGGCTTTTAACTTTTTCTGCGAACAGCTTGTGGCGCAAGGGGCCCAAAGCGACAAGACCATGGCAGCCGCTATCGAGCTTTTAACCTGGCTAAATGATCATCGTTATGCCACCGGTTCAAAAAAACGCAGCGCCATGCTGGCCATTGTCCAAAAGAGTCTGCATGCGCTTTTTGGCACCGTCGGAGATTTTAACGACAAAAGCCGGAGCCGATTCCGCCGCATCGATTTTGATGGTCGCCACCTTTTGCGAGCGCCCCAAAAAGATGAAGTGGTGCTTTTAATCGATGCCAGCAAATTTGAGCCGGAAGGCGATGATTGCGACTCGCATCTGTTGGTGGCGGCCAACAAATTGGGCTGGGAGCAATTTGTCTGTTACGGCTACCGTGGCCAGCGATTTTGCGGCTGCGGGCTGGCAAATGATTCCGATAAGGTTAAGATTGATATTTACGACAGCTCGGGTGATTATATCGCTTCAGGCATCGACGGGCTCAGCATGGAAATCCACGGCAATGCCCAGGACCAGCTTGGCCAGATCATCAAACGCGGCAAGTTGGTGATTCACGGCGATGTGGGCCAGACCTTTATGTATGGCGCCAAGGGTGGTGATGTTTATGTCAAGGGCAATGCCGCCGGCCGGCCGCTGATTAACGCCGTGGGACGGCCCCGGGTGGTGATTAATGGCACCTGTCTCGATTATCTGGCCGAATCCTTTATGGCCGGCGACCCATTAAACGGCGGTGGCTTTGTCATTTTAAACGGTATCGAATTCGATGCCGATGGCAAAGTGGTGCCGTTACAAAACCCCTATTCGGGATCGAATCTTTTTTCGCTGGCCTCAGGCGGCGCCATCTATATGCGCGATCCGGAAGAAAAAGTAGTGGCCGAGCAGCTCAACGGTGGCGGTTTCGCCAGTTTGAGTGAGGCTGATTGGGAGCTGATACGGCCATATCTTGAAGAAAATGAGCGATTATTCGGCATTTCAATTGAAAATGATCTTTTGATGGTCAACGGCCGCAAAATGAGTTATGAAAAAGTCTTTCGTAAGGTCGAGGCGGTTCAATTAGATGTTCTGGCCAAAGAATCAGCCGGCCAGGAAGAATGGGGCGAAGATTGGCAGGAATAAACAACGCGTTACTGGCGCTTGAAGACGGACGCAGTTTTAAATGCCGTTTTTTCACCAAAGCAGGTGAGATGGGCGGTGAGGTCGTTTTTAATACCAGCATGACCGGGTATCAGGAGGTCTTAACCGACCCTTCCTACAGCGGCCAGATGGTGACCATGACCTATCCTTTAATCGGCAATTATGGCGTCAATTTGGAGGATGTGGAATCGGACCGGGTCCAAGTGGCAGCCTTTATCGTCAAGGAATACCAGCCGTATCCAAGCAATTACCGTTCAACCAGTACCCTGGCCGATTATCTTGACCAAAATGGCATTTTGGGTGTGGAGGGTTTGGATACGCGTGCGCTTACCCGCCATATCCGTACCGCCGGGGCCATGCGCGGTTATATCGGTCCGATTGAAGCGGGCGCCGAAGCCCTTGTGGCCCGGGCCAAGGCCATTCCCAGCATTCAGGGGCTTGACCTGGCCCAAAACGTCACCACTGAAAGACCGTTTTTGTGGGAAGACAACCAGCCCAGATTTTTAGGGCCTAAGACCGTGCTTGATAAGACCATCTGGCAAAATACAGCCAAACGCCGGGTGGTGGCCATCGATTGCGGCATCAAATACAACATTTTGAGATGCCTTGTTAAAAGTGACTGCGAGGTGGTGGTGGTACCGGGTACAACCGGGGCGGATACCATCAAAGCGCTCGAGCCTGATGGCATTTTTGTATCCAACGGGCCCGGTGACCCCGAACCGGTTAATTATGCTGTTGAAACTATTCGCAGCCTGCTGGACTATAAGCCGATTTTCGGCATTTGTTTGGGTATCCAACTTCTGGGGCTGGCTTTGGGTGGAAAAACCTATAAGCTCAAATTCGGTCACCGCGGGGCCAATCAGCCGGTCATGCATCTGGCCACCGGCAAGGTGGAAATCACCTCTCAAAACCACGGTTTTGCGGTGGATATGCAGAGTCTTGATGAAAAAGAGATTGAGCTGACCCATATCAATTTAAACGATAAGACGGTTGAAGGCTTCAGGCATCGCAGCCTGCCTGTTTTTGCGGTCCAGTATCATCCCGAGGCTTCACCCGGTCCCCATGACGCCCACTATCTTTTTGAAGAGTTTACCTGTTTGATGGACAATCAATAGTTACGGTTTTGGCCAATAGTTCTTAAGATTGGTTTCACGCTTTCAGCGGGTGGATAAAAAGAGTAAAAGGCGCCGGTTGACATAACGGCTGTTAAATGGCAAATGCGGGTAGGGTCACAAGCGCTTAAGTGCTGCCCGGGTTCCAAATAGAAAAAATCAACTCAAAAAACCATAATTTAATCATCGCTTGAATTGTATTTAAAGGCACGCAATATATGCCCAAACGCACGGACATAAAGAAAATTTTGATCATCGGGGCCGGGCCCATCATCATCAGCCAGGCCTGCGAATTTGACTATTCCGGCACCCAGGCCTGCAAGGCCTTGCGGGAGGAAGGTTATGAGGTGGTGCTGGTCAACAGCAATCCGGCCACCATCATGACCGATCCCGAAATGGCGGATCATACCTATATCGAACCGGTTACACCTGAAGCCGTGGCCATGATCATTGAACGCGAACGCCCCTGTGCGCTTTTGCCAACTTTGGGGGGCCAGACAGGCTTGAACACCGCTATCGAAGTCGACCGACTGGGTGTGCTCAAAAAATACGGTGTCGAGATGATCGGGGCCTCAATTGCCGCCATCCAAAAAGCCGAAGACCGCGATCTTTTTCGCAAGGCCATGGAAAAAATTGGTCTGCGGATTCCTATAAGCGGCATCGCCAACAACATGGACGATGTGGCCAAGATCGCCAAAGAGATCGGTTTTCCCATTATCGTGCGGCCGGCCTTTACCCTGGGTGGTACCGGTGGCGGGGTGGCCTATAACACCGAAGAGCTGGCCCAGATTGCCAAAAGCGGTATAGACGCCAGTATGATCGATCAGGTTATGCTGGAAGAGTCCATCATCGGCTGGAAAGAATACGAGCTGGAGGTGATGCGCGATAAAAACGACAATGTCGTCATCATCTGTTCCATCGAAAATGTGGATGCCATGGGGGTTCATACCGGCGACAGCATCACCGTGGCGCCGGCCCAGACCTTGAGCGACCGAGAATACCAGGACATGCGTGATGCCTCCATCGCCATTATGCGCGAAATCGGGGTCGATACGGGCGGATCCAATGTGCAGTTTGCGGTTAATCCCAAAGATGGCGAGCTGGTGGTGATCGAGATGAACCCGCGTGTCAGCCGTAGTTCGGCCCTGGCATCCAAGGCGACCGGTTTTCCCATTGCCAAGATCGCTGCAAAACTGGCAGTCGGCTACAGTCTAGATGAAATCCCCAATGATATTACCGGTGAAACTTTAGCCTCGTTTGAACCGACCCTGGACTATTGTGTGGTCAAGATACCGCGCTGGACCTTTGAAAAGTTTCCCGAAACCGAAGATTTTTTAACCACCGCCATGAAATCGGTCGGTGAGACCATGGCAATCGGGCGGACTTTTAAAGAGGCCTTTCAAAAAGGCTTGCGGTCCCTGGAAATAGGCCGGCACGGGTTTGGGGTCGACGGCAAGGACGCTTGGACGGACAGCACCGACGCAACAGACACTGCCCAAAACGCGCGGGTGCTTGCGGAAATCGAACCCAAGTTGCGTCTACCCAACTCGCAGCGCATCTTTTATTTGCACCGAGCCCTTGCCTGCGGCATGAGCATCGAAAAGCTTTATGATCTGACCGGTATCGACCCTTGGTTTTTGTACCAGTTTAAACAGCTTCTGCAGATGGAAGTCGAAATTAAAACCAAGCTGGATCTGTCTGACGCCACTGATGAGGCCCAAAAAGAACTTTTTGTCCAAGCCAAAGCATGGGGTTTTTCAGATATTCAACTGGCTCATTTGATCGGCTCAAAGGCCGATACGGTGGCCAGCGTCCGCAAGCATATGGGGCTTCGGCCGGTGTACAAGCTGGTCGATACTTGTGCCGCTGAATTTTCAGCCGCGACCCCCTATTATTACTCGACCTATGAAACCGAAGATGAAGCGCGGCTGACCGATACAAAAAAGGTGATGATTTTAGGCGGTGGTCCCAATCGCATCGGCCAGGGCATCGAATTTGATTACTGCTGTGTACACGCTTCCTTTGCTTTGCGGGAGTTGGGTATTGAGAGTATTATGGTCAACAGCAACCCGGAGACGGTCAGCACCGATTATGATACCTCCGATAAACTTTATTTTGAGCCGCTGACTCACGAAGATGTCTTGCATATTGTTCAAAGTGAAAAACCCTTTGGTGTCATCGTTCAGTTCGGCGGCCAGACACCGCTCAATTTGGCCGTGGGCTTACACAAAGTTGGTGTGCCCATTTTAGGTACCCAGCCGGAGTCCATCGATAAAGCCGAAGACCGCGAGCTGTTTCAGGCCATGCTCAAAAAACTGGACCTGGTGCAACCAGCCAATGGCACGGCTTTGTCTGTTGAGGAGGCGATTGTCGAAGCTGAAAGAATCGGCTTCCCGGTGATTGTGCGGCCATCCTATGTGCTTGGTGGCCGGGCCATGAAAATTGTTTATGATCCGGGCGACCTGGCCGAATTTACCCGGCTGGCCATTGCGGCCTCGCCTGATCACCCGGTCCTGATCGATAAATTTTTGGAAGATGCGGTTGAAGTCGATGTGGATGCGCTTTCCGACGGCAAGGAAACGGTGATCGGCGGTATCATGGAGCATATCGAAGAAGCCGGGGTCCATTCCGGTGACTCGGGCTGTGTTTTGCCGCCCTACAGTTTGAGCCAAAAAATAATCACCGAAATCATTGCCGCCACAAAAGCCATGGCCAAAGAATTAAAGGTGGTTGGTCTGATGAATGTGCAGTATGCCATCAAGGATGACCGTCTTTATGTGCTGGAGGTTAACCCGCGTGCCTCGCGCACCGTACCCTATGTCAGCAAAGCCACCGGGCGTCCCCTGGCTAAGCTGGCCACCAAAGTGATGCTGGGTAAAAGTCTGGCCGATTTGGGGATCAGCAAACAGGCCCATCCAGAGCATGTGGCCGTCAAAGAGGCCGTATTGCCTTTCAATCGGTTCCCAGGCGTCGACACCCTTTTAGGTCCGGAAATGAAATCGACCGGTGAAGTAATGGGTATCGATGAAGATTTCGGTGCGGCCTATGCCAAGGCCCAACTTGGGGCAGGTCAGAATTTGCCCACGACCGGTACGATTTTTATCAGCGTCTTGGACAAAGATAAAGAAGCGGTTTTGCCGGTGGCGCAACAGTTTTTTGAATTGGGCTTCAAGATTTCGGCAACCGCCGGAACCGCAAACTTTTTAGCCAAAAACGGTATCAAGAATAAAGCGGTAAACAAATTTACCGAAGGCCGGCCCCATGTGGTGGACGCGGTTAAAAATGGTGACATCCAGTTTGTGGTGAACACAGGCTCGGGCGGCAAGTCCAAGATGGACGGTTATCAGATCCGGCGGGCGGCCATAAAATACGATTTGCCTTATGTCACCACCATTGCCGGCGCTTTAGCTATGGCCAAGGCTATCGCCGCTTTGAAAAACGGTGCGTTGACGGTGAAGACGATACAGGAATACAATTCTTGAGGAGCAACACGCAATGACTCTGGATCAGACATCCAGCAGCGAAGTTTCCGGTTCCGATTTCAGAGAAGATCGCCCCCGCGATGCCTGCGGTATTTTCGGAATTTGCGGTCACCGTGAGGCGGCGCGAGTGACCTATTTTGGTCTTTATGCGCTGCAGCATCGCGGCCAGGAGAGCGCCGGCATTGCCGTGGCCCATGACAGCCGCATCACCGAACACAAAGGCATGGGGCTGGTACCCGATATTTTTGACGCCGAGCATTTCGAGCACCTTGAGGGACAAAGCGCGGTGGGGCATGTGCGTTATTCCACTACAGGCAGCTCGATTCTGTCCAATGCCCAGCCCTTTGTGGTGCACCACCGCAAAAAATCATATGCCGTGGCCCATAACGGCAACCTGGTCAACGCCTACAGCCTGCGTCGCGAACTGGAAGAAGCCGGCTCAATTTTTCAAACCACCATGGACAGCGAGATCTTTCTGCACATGTTTGTCAAGAACCTGGATCTGGGGTTTGAAGGGGCGCTGGTTGAAGCCGTGTCCAAAATCAAAGGTGCTTTTTCCATCATCATGCTGACCGGCAAAGGCGAGGTGATCGGCATCAAAGATCCCAGCGGATTTCGCCCCCTTTGTTTGGGCAAACTAAACGGCAATTATGTGCTGGCCTCTGAAACCTGTGCACTTGATCTGGTGCAG
>Ga0233431_1006433_pt1 | contig 10576 bp, 10 predicted proteins | sample SI_118_April2016_FD_179867 | JGI IMG/M metagenome (GOLD analysis project Ga0233431, IMG submission 179867) | Seawater microbial communities from Saanich Inlet, British Columbia, Canada - SI_118_April2016_200_MG | ecosystem: Environmental > Aquatic > Marine > Inlet | place: Canada: British...
GGCATCACGATTAATCTCACCATGAAAATTTGGCATTGCTTTTATAGCCTTTAATTCAGAGGAGAATACAAATAAACCTGATGAATAACCATAATAAAGGGGCTTTTCTCCAAACCTATCACGAGACAATATCAGTTTTCTTTTTTTAACATCCCATAATGCTATAGCAAACATCCCTACTATTTTTTTAAACGTTTTTTCTACTCCCCATGTATCAAAACAAGCAAGTAAAGTTTCAGTGTCAGAGCCTCCTTTCCATATAAATTCATTCTTTATTTTTTGCAACTCTTTTCGTAAAGATTGATGATTGTATATTTCGCCATTAAAGATAATTATATAACGACCAGATAGCGACACCATAGGCTGATGCCCAGCAACTGTTAAATCTAAGATTGAAAGTCTAGTATGCCCCAATACCACACCTGATGATAAGTCTGACCAGACTCCGCTATCATTAGGCCCTCGATGACGTAATGTTGATAATGCGTTATTCATCAATGAATTAACATTATTAGGTAGGTTTGATGAGAGTACTCCAAATATTCCACACATTATTTACTCATGTTTATTTAAATATAAGCTTATATCATTCATGCTATTAAATGATACTGTATCAAGCTCTGTTGCAATCTTTAGAGCATCCACTTTGTAACCACATAAAACCAAATATTCAATAATATACAAAAACCCGTGTTCGCCAGTATGAGAACCCCACTTTTCTGTTAAATCTTTGCGTAATGCATTGAATACAATGTCTTTTTTAAATAAAAACAATCCAATATCTCTTTCTCCACCTTGGGGACAAGTAAAACCACTTTCTCTAGTCTCTAACACTTTAGAAACATTATCTTCTTTGTCACGAAAAACCACAGTATACGCAGAGTTAACATCCTTAGTGACAAATGAAAAGTCACTATTATGGTCAAAATAATATTGCACTAAATTAGAAACTGTATCTGTTTGAATAAAAGGAATGTCTCCCCATGCTAAAATAACATGCTTTACATCAGGCTGTTTGAAATACAAAATAGCATCTCCCATACCCTTTTGTTCGTCTTGAACAATAAGTTCTGCACTAAGACTATATCTTTGTAAGCACTTTTTTACCAAATTTAGTCCATCTTTGCTAACAATTACTGCGGGACTTCTATCATAAGGAGAAAACAACTTAATAAGGCGTATTAATATTGGAATACCCTGAACAGGAAATAATGTTTTTGGGTATGTTAATCCTGACCTAGTTCCTTTGCCAGCGGCAACAATTAACACCCTTGTATTATCCATTAAAGTCCTTGCCAATCTTGCCCAATAATCCTCTATAAATAGCATTATAAAAAATTCTACAATCTTTCCCTATTAAATATGAAAAAAAACTTGACAACCCATTCCTAGAAGCAATTCTAGATAAGGCAATAACAATTGTGGAAATATCTCGAACAAGAAAAAATCTATATTGTTTACGATTTAATATAATAGTGTTCTTAATAAAATAATAAAACTTTAGTTTTGACCATGACCGTTTTGAAACATCTGGATGATAATGAAAAGCCGATAAGATTGACCTAACCTCGCCAATTGAACTCAACCGATTAAAATAATCAACTTCTTCTCCAGCAATGAAGTACATATCATTAATTGCTCCTATACTGTCAATAGAAGAAATCGGTATAAGGGCACCATTAAAAAAATGTGCAAAAGGAAAGCTATTTCTATTAGATATTTTCTTTAATTTATCCAATTTTCTTATTTTTCTTTTAAATGAAAATAAAACAGGTGATAAATTTTTATCAAGAACCGGAAAAGGAAAAACAAACTTATTATTGTCATTTTCGTTTAAAACAACAGATGACACAGCTGAAATACCAGGTGATAAATTTTCTTCTAAAATTCTCAATGCATCAACATCAGGAAAACCATCGTCATCCATTAACCAAACAGCATCAAAATCTTCATCAAGTGCAACTTGTATACAGCGCTTCCATCCACCAGCAGAGCCGAGATTGTCTTGTTTAATTGAGCGCACACCCCTTTCCTCTAGCGTGGCTTGTGTATCATCTGTACTGCCATTATCGATCACAACTATAGAATCAGGCATTCGTGATTGATTATTAATATGATCGATACATCTTGCTAGCAAATCCTTGCGATTATGGGTTACTATCGCTGCTAATATTTTAATTGTTTTCATTTTCATAGAAATTGCTCAAACAATAATCTCTCAACTTTTTAATAGGTTATTAATTTCTGTAAATTGTACATTGAATTAAGTACTAATACTTCTTACGCCCTACCGCTACCCAATACGGTTTTGAACGTGAAAACCGGATATTATAAAAACCTGCATTTTCCATCATTTTTTCAATCTCTATTTTTGAAAATCTTTTCTCTAATGGTGTGCCAAACCTATCTCTAGAATCTGTACACATCGTATAAAAAGACTTATCACGATAATAAGATAATGGAAAATTATCAACACTAAAGCCAGTAATGCTTAGTAATTTTGCCAACCTAGCAAAGGGATAATAAACTGTTGCAGCAATAATATTTGACATGAAAAACTTCAATGTTGGGGGCATTCTATTAATAATACCTCTTGCTAATTCTGAGATTTTCCATATTTGCTTATACCATATTGGCTTGTTATCAAATGCATAGTAAAGATACAATAAAAAAGGTGCATCTTTTTTTAAGAGCACAGAACATGACGAAATTGCTGAAGCAGTGTCTGGCAAATGATGAAGAACGCCTAATGAATAACCAAAATCACAAGAGTCAGATTCTAAATTTGATTGATCGACACTAGCCACCTGGTACTCAATGTTATCATAACTTTTTAAATTTTCTTTTGCTACATTTATTGCATCTAAACTAGCATCTATACAAAATATTTTTTTTACTTTAGGTGCAATAACTGCAGCCCACCTACCACTACCACAACCCATATCAAAACCAATTGAGTCAGTGTTAATCAAATCAAATGGAAAAATTGAAAAATAATCACCAAAAATCTCTCCTCTTTCTTTTTCATCGAGCCTATCTTGACTCATTCTAGTCCATTCATCACCAAAACTTTCGACTGTTTTATTATCTTGATTTAACATACTACTCACACCTTAATTAAACTAATTACGTATATTAACAATCACAGCATCTAAGAGAATTCATTATCTAAAAAATACCTGATTTAGATTGCACAAGGCTTCTTCCTCATAAGGACCCTTAAATCAGCACAATGCTTATATTCGCTCCCTAAATTTGCATAACTCACAGACCATTTAGGTCCAACCGCCTCAATCGATTTTAATTCAAACGAGAAAATTGATGCTAAATTAATAAACGTCTTTTTTGAAAACATATATGTATGAGGAGTATGAGACATTACATTAAGCGTATTAAAATTAGCTATGTTTGGAACTTCAATAAACAAGTACCCTTCATTATTTATTTGTTTTGAAATTTGTTCCATAATCAAAAACAAGTCATGCACATGTTCGATCGAGTGTGCAGAAAATATTAAATCAGCACTGGAAGGGGCGCTAATAGAATCATAGTATTTAATATCTAACGATTTTGCTATTAAACCTGTTTGATTAGATTTATCCACAGCACACACACTGGAAGGAGTTAAAGTTTTGCTAAAAACTAATGATGCAGAGCAATCTCCAGCCCCAAAATCGATCACTGAATTATATATACACCCGTTCTTTTCTATCCATTCAATTCTTTCTTTTGCCAGTCTCAGGTTGTCATCTGTAATCTCCAGCTTATTATACGAAGTTTCATGACTTACTCTGTTTTTCCAATAAAAATCATAATAATACCTATCAAGTTCTGATTCAGAAAATTTTGGATCGACAAAGCCTGTTAAGCATGACATACAGTAATTCACCTTACGATCAGAAAAATATTTTTTATTAATTTCTATTGAATGATAAAAACCAGAAAAACTTTTACTAAAATAGCGCAGAATTGAAACAAGCATATTTGGTAAAAAATATCCAATATTTCTCATATAACTAGAGCTATTATAGTTAAGATAATTAACTTTTTTTAAATCACTACTACCACATACAAAACATCTGTTGATATTTTTTAACATTTTTTACAACCCTTGCCTTGTGAAATTAACTCTACCAATGTGGAAAAGCTTTGTTTCCTTACATCAATTACAGAAATATCTGCACGTTTTGCAGCCTCCACGCCATTATCAGAATCCTCAAATATTAAACAGTCTGATTTCTCATAACCTGAAAGTTTTACAGCCAATAAAAATCCAGATGGGTTAGGTTTTGAGCAGTCTACATTATCTGCGCAAATAAATGGATCAAAATAGTCTTTATATCCGAGCTTACCTAGTGCAATTGATACTGTGGCATTAGATCCAGATGTAACTATCCCAAGTTGAAATCTATCTTTGGCCCAATGAATAAACTCATCAACTCCAGGAATTGGCTCTAACATTGTACCAATCATATTTCGTGCAATTTTTTGCTTTTCCAAAACAAAAAATTCTATCTCTTTATGGCTTAGTTTTACATTACTATTTTTTAAACATTCACAAATTGCATCTCGTGTTTTCATTCCTGCAATACTGGAATAATCTACGATAAGCCCCAATGGATTTAGTATTTGAGAAAATGCTTTAGCATGAAATTTACTTGTATTTGCCAATGTTCCATCAAAGTCAAAAATTAATAATTTTTTTCTAATTAATAATTTTTCATACTCATCATTAGAATCCATACTACTTATAAAGATAAATTATTACTATATAAATTTAATATTGTTTCAACAACTTTATCTCCATTGTGCTTTCCAGGATTAGAATGAGATTCAAAATCATCTATTATTATTGGTACAGAAATATTATTAATCTTATCATCGCACTCAACATACGTTTCATCCGCCTTGGCCTTCATGGTACTATTATTAATCAATACTACATCGAACAACTCATTCATATCATAAGACCTCTTATCAGATAAATTTAAATAACGATATGCGCCATAGATATAATCCGAAGCCTTGTATCTTGGTGTCTCATAGTCTGCCCCAATGTTAGTAATAAAGACCTTATATGCTGAATGATTATCTGCAATAACCTGTGACAATCCAGTAGTTATGTAGGTAGGATATAGTGAAGAATGTTGTGTACCTGAAGAATATATAATAATATCTGCCTGTTGCAATGCCAACTTAACACCTGATGAAATTCTAACATAACAATTGTGCTTTTCTAAATAACGACTTTTGTCATCATTACTTAAATTTTCAAAATTATCTTTTTTAAGATTTTTATCTAGTAAATAAATACGATCTATACGTACATTAGATCTCAACTCTACGATTTCAGCTTCTGAATATAATATTTTTCCATTTTCACGCTGTGCTACTAATTTTTTGTTTTCTATACTTGTTGGCAGAACAGTGCCACGTAATTTAAACAAACGATCAATAGCAATTGTAGCCTGTTCAATATTGCGGTTACATGCCAAAAATGCGCCAGCATATATGCAATTCATAATGGAACAATCAGAGAAATCAAAAAACCTGTCTTCAGCATATTCAATAATTTCAAGTCCTGACAGAAATTCATTAATAAATATCTTTAAAGTTTCTTTAACCTTCTTGTTTTTCAAACTAATGCCAACTAAATCATCTGTCTTTCCACTTGCAAATGAATGCAATTTAGAGAATACTTTATTTCTGTGAATATTCTTTGAAAATCTATATTGAAATAAGTTTAAATTATTTTTATAGTCATTATCGTCAACTGGCAACATCAATTCTTGAACTTTGCGAATATCAGAAGGACCAAGCATTCCAAAAAATTTACGAATTTCTCCCGTTGACTTGCCATCGTCATAAGCATTAACAACGGAAGTTACATTCAGACCTTGCGTTCCTAACAAACATGGAATCATTGATGAGGCTCCGCGCCCGCCATTTAAAATAACAACATTAATCATTAACAACTCTCTAACATTAGTTTTTCATAAACAGATTTATATTTTTCATTAGCCAAATCTAACCCAAGAATAGGAAAGGATGCGTTACGAAGACGACTACCACCTTTTGCACTAATTTCCTCTAGCTCATTAGACGCCTTTATCAAATCTTGATCAGAAAATGGATCTACAATCTTACCACCATCTAACTGATTAATAATTTTTGCAACATCGCCCACTCCATCATTAGCTATAACTGGAATACCAGCAGAAAAACATTCGGCCATCTTTGTAGGTGACGCCGCCATTCTTGCGTAAGATGGAAGAATAAAGCTTACCATTATATCCATTGCTGGAATAAATGTTGGAACTTCGTTTCGTTTTGCGGATACAATGTGGACTAAATTATACAAATCATTTGGTAAATTATCTCTAATTAAATTTTCTAATTCTGAAACATCATTTGTAACAAATAATATATGACAATCTGACCGCACAGTAGTCACTATTTTGAAAAAATATAGGAGTCGGTCCAAAAGATACATATTACCAACAGATCCAAGATAACCGATAACGAATGTTTTTTTTGGAATGTTGGCCAAATTTTTAGCTTTATTTTTTAGGTATTTATCTGAAAGAATAAAGTGATTAAAATCTGCACAGCAAGGGATAGTAGTTACTCTGGATAAGCTTTTTACACCCAGACTTACAACCTCATTAACCACTTTGTCCGTTAACACAACTACATGATCAGCATTAAAAAGTATTTTTTTTTCTATGCGCTTAAAATAATTATACTGAATACGATGGAATGAAAAATTTAAATCCCAACCGCCTTTATCTAAACGCTCATCAACCCACAAACCGCGAAAATCAAATAACAACTTAATGCCGAATATTTTTTTAATAAAGTAAGCTACTTGCGCAGACAGGTGCCCTCTAGCATGAACGATATTAACTTTATGCCTATAAGATAAGAAAATTGCCATTAAGTACATTTTAGATAAATCCCATGCCTTACCAAAAATACCAAAACCTTTTGTGAATCGTACAGGGGTCCATGCTATCGCATAAGGCTTAATGTCTTCCTTAATAAAACTGCCGGAAGAATCGATCCTATCTGGTTTTTCAAAACTTAATACAATTATATTGTCTTGATGTTTTGAAATCCCCTTAAGATATGGGATAATTTGACTTGATCCTAATGGATCAGTTAAGCCGTCGTAGCTAATATATAAAACAGTCATTAATTTATCAAAAAATAATCTAAATATTCCTGAGATATTTTAACAAGAGAAAAGTCTTGTGCTCTGTTGATTAATAAGTTAGCATCAAATGATTGTTGTAAACTTTCACTTATGGCAGTGGTAAGTGCATCACAATCATCTATTGGTACTAATCTACCATAAATACCGCCATCAAGAATCTCAGATGGCCCGCCAGAATCAGTACTAACTACCGGAACACCGCATTCAAGAGCTTCAACTATTACATTACCAAAACCCTCCCAAAGTGAAGATAAAACAAATAAATCTGCACTTTTATACCAAGGATAGGGGTCTAAAAAAAAACCAGGCATCGACACGTGATTCTCCAAACCCAGTTTTATTACCAACGCCTCAAGATTAGATCTTTGATCGCCATCACCAAGAATTATTAGTTTTGCATTATACTTTTTTGCTATATATGAAAATGACTTAATAAGGGATTTGTGATTTTTTTCAAATTTTAAAGTTCCAACAGAAAGAATATGGTAATCATAGCCTTTGCCCCAAAGTTTATAATTATGCTTATCGCTTGAATGTAAAGGTATGCCCAATGCAGCAGGGTTGTTAATAACCTTCACATCACAAGAAGAAAATTTTCCAAGATCGCATAAATCACTTCTAACACTACGCGATACTGCTATAATTCCAGTAGCAAACGGATAAGTAACTTTCAATGACAAACCAACTAGCCGATATGGTAGAAATAGTTCGTTAACCGCAGAAATTCCGAGAATTACATGATCACTTAAGAAGAGCTTTCCTTTTTTCCCACTTAAAATCCAAGCTAAGGTCGTTATTGATGTCATTGGCCACATTGCAGATAACACAATATCTGGCTTGTTAATTCTTAAGTATTTTCTAATTGGTAAAACAAAATTTCTTATTCTATCAACTTCAGGACTTAAAACTTTACTCTTATTAGGCAAAATAGAAAGCAACTCACCTTGTTTTTTCATTAGAAAGAACTCAACCAAATACCCATGTTTTATCCATTCTTTTGCAAGATTTACATGGAGCCTCTCAGCCCCACCACCACGTAAATCAGGCAATATTATAGAAATTTTCACAATACAATATTAGCCTTAAATAAACATCTAGTTATATTACCAATTACAATCATTTTTATGGCCTATCGATATTTTATTAAATTTTATCAAGATATACTCTGACATTGAGATAGGAATAAAAATAAGAATTAGAGAGATTAAAACTTTTAAATTTAACAAATATAACGGATATATTTTTATAGATTCAATTATTGATTTCTTGGCGTTATCCATATCTAGCATCGTAATAAATTTTAATCCAAATGATAGATAATCTCTCGACACCCTTTTATTAACAAGTCGACCACCTCTTGATTTTGCATTGTCAGATAACAGAACCTTTGTGTGAAAATCTTGTACCCGTTTATATACAGAGTGCACGTTTTTAGCATCATTATTTTCATGCTCTCTCATTACAACTAGATAATCATCCACAAAATCAAAGTTAACATATTGACTCATAACAAGAAAATCATATTCTGAACCTGTATAAGAATTATTTACACCGATTATGTCATAACAATATTTTTTTACAAGAGGGGAAATAGGAATAACAACATCACCTTTTAATAAACACTCTTTAAATATGTATCCACGTACCTCATGCATCTTCCATCTAACTAATTTTTTAATTTTTTCAAGATAACGAAATCCATGACAGTATATTACTCCAACTGAACTATGTGATTTATCAAATAAATCAACTTGTTTTTCTATTTTTGTTGACAAATACCAATCATCTGCATACAGTACACTTATATATTCTCCACTAGATTTAGTAATCCCAATTCCAACAGCAGATTTATCTCCATCTCCAGGAGGGATATTATTTTCAAGTTGAATTATCTTCAATCTAACATCGTAAGAAAATTTATTAATTTTTACTAAGCTGTCATCTGTAGACCCATTATCAATTACAATAATTTCAATGTTTTTATATGTTTGATTTAATACACTCTTCACGCATTGTTCAATATATTGACCATAATTATAACACGGAATTATGATTGACACTAAGGGGCTTGTATTTTCGTTATGCATTAGCAGACAAATTAACTTCTTGAATAATGCCTTCTAGCGAAGTATTTTTAGGATTATATCCCATACTCTTTGCCGCTTTATTCACCGAATAGTAATTTAACTTAGCACCCGTTGCATTAACAATATCAATATCCTTACCAACCTCATATTTCAATCCAAACTTACTACCAAATTCAGATAATAAGTCAAATTTTAAAACAGGGGATTTTGTATAGCAATCTAACGCTATATTTATTGGCTTAAAATCAATAATTGTTCGTATTAAATTATAAAAATCAGGTGGTGTAATAAAATCCCTCGCAATATTTTCTGAAGATGTCTTAAACACTTCTTTGTTTTTTATCGCATGAATAATGTCTGTAATCAGGAATCTAGCATTCATACTCTGTGTATGGCTGAAATAATTAAACACCCTGACATCAACAATAAATAAGTTAGGTAATGATCGATGTTTAGCCTCTGCATATAGTTTAGCAATTGCATACCAATCAGTCACAGCAAGATTATTAATATCGATCGTTGCTAGAGCGTCTTTATTTACTGGGTATTTATAATCGCCGCCATAAACTGCGCCACTACTCAAGAATATGTATCTAGTTTCTTTATTGCATTTGAGATATTTAAGTACCATTTCATCGTATTTCTCGGTTATCTTAAAAATATTATTACCCATCTCTTGAACTTTGGCTGGATCACCAATACCTACAAAATTAATAATAAGGTCATATTTCTGATTATTATTAAAGTTAGAATATTCTTGAACTTGGTAGTTCTCATTCAAATTTTTATTATTTATCCATTTTTTTAACAACCCTACATTGCGAACAAAAAGTGAAAATTCATAATTTTTTTTCTTTGAAAAAGACAGAAGCAAGTCTTTTGCTATTTGACTATTTGCACCAAATATGGCAATTCTCATTTTCAATTACCCAATAGAAAATTATGGATACTTTGCTCTATCGTTATTCGATCTAAACCATGCTCTTGAAGCAAATACTCATATGTCCCACATTTATCAGAAAATTTGTCATCAACTGCAATACTCAATATTCGTACGGGCGAAAATTTAGATGCGATTTCAGCAACTAAGGAACCCAATCCACCATACTTAGAATGTTCTTCAAGAACTATTATCGCTTTACTTTGACTGCATATACTAGCAACCTGATTGTAGTTAATAGGTTTAACTATAGGTACGCTCCATACTGCCATATCGGGATAGGAGGAATTTACAATATTCATCGCTGTTCGCACCATTGAGCCTGTAGAAATA
>Ga0233431_1006437_pt1 | contig 10572 bp, 8 predicted proteins | sample SI_118_April2016_FD_179867 | JGI IMG/M metagenome (GOLD analysis project Ga0233431, IMG submission 179867) | Seawater microbial communities from Saanich Inlet, British Columbia, Canada - SI_118_April2016_200_MG | ecosystem: Environmental > Aquatic > Marine > Inlet | place: Canada: British...
ATGAGGTTAGAGTCTAACATAGGATCAAAAGCCGCCACATCAAGGCCATATTCCTTTAATTCATGAATAAAATTTTTCACTCGACTATTTCGATAATCCTTGACGTTTGGTTTAAATGTTAACCCCATCACTAAAATTCTTGCATCTTTGATTTGTTTCTTTTTTGAAATTAGCTGTTTAATTATTTTTTCAGCAAAAAATTTGTGCATGTTATCATTTATTCTTCTCCCAGCAAGAATAACTTCAGGATGATATCCTAATTGCCCAGATTTATAGGTGAGATAATAAGGATCAACACCAATACAATGGCCCCCCACTAGTCCGGGAGAATATTTATGAAAGTTCCACTTTGTCCCTGCAGCATCAAGAACATGCTTTGTATTAATCCCCATTTTATCAAAAATTATTGCTAATTCATTCATGAGAGCAATGTTTAAATCTCTCTGAATATTTTCAATAACTTTTGCTGCTTCTGCAACTTTAATGTTTTGTGCACGGTGAGTCTTTGTTATTTTATTATAAACTTGGTCAATTAGCTCTAGACTTTCTTTGTCAGAACCAGAAACAACTTTAACTATTTGATTTAATGTGTGTTCCTTGTCACCTGGGTTTATCCTTTCAGGACTATATCCTACCTTGAAGTTGATTCCATGCTTTAATCCAGACTCTTTTTCTAAGATTGGAAGACAAATCTCTTCGGTTACCCCTGGATAAACTGTGCTTTCATAAACCACGGTTGACCCCTCAGATAAATTCTTGCCTACCATGACAGAAGCTAATTTTATTAATCCCAAATCTGGATTATTAGTTGCATCAATTGGTGTTGGAACACAAACAATGATAAAATTAGATTCATTAATTTTTTTAGGATTTAAAGTAAATCTTAACTTACTCAATTTAATCTTTTCTTCACCGATATCATTAGAATAATCTTGTCCGGCAATTAAAGTGTTAATCCTTTCCTCATTTACATCAAAACCAAACGTTTCAAAATGTTTACTCAACTCTAATGCAAGAGGTAAGCCAACATATCCCAGACCAACAACACAAATTTTAATCATTTTTTATGTCCTCAATCGTTTTAATTAATCCTTCATCAAAGCCAACGGATGGTTTGTATCCTAAAATAAATTCGGCCTTTTTAATCCCAGCTAAAGAGTGTTTTATGTCTCCTTTTCTGAAGTTTTCAAATTGTGGAGAAAGGTTCTTTCCTAATAAGCGATTTATTCTTGTAACCAGTTCTAATAGTGTGATAGAATCACCACATGCCGCATTAAAAACCTCTCCCGCTGCATTTTCTGCAGTACAAGATAAGATCATGGCATTAATTACATTGTCCACATATGTGAAATCACGCGAAGTTGTCCCATCTCCATAAATAATTGGTTTTTCATTTTTTAATATTAACTTTATGAACTTAGGGATCACTGCAGAATATTCAGAATCAGGATTTTGTTTTGGTCCAAATACATTAAAAAAAACAATCCGCACAGTTTCTAACCCATATAATTCATAAAATAATTTACAATAATTTTCGCTTGTTAGCTTTTGCAAAGCATAAAAAGATAAGGGGTTAGTAGGCAAATCTTCAGTTTTTATCTTTGCATCACTGTCGCCATAACGGGAAGAAGAAGCCGCATAAATTACTCTTTTAACACCTGCTTCTTTTGCAGCAATCAATACATTTAATGTACCTGTAATATTTGCCTCGTTAGTTTCAGAAGGAGCACTAAGTGAAAAAGGAACGGAAGGGATAGCCGCCAGATGGAAGATATAATCAATGTTTTCGCAAATCTTTTTCATAACAACAAGATTGTTGATGGAATCATTAACAAAATTAATTTTATCTAAAAACGGTTTGATGTTTCTGATATCGCCCGTTTTTAGGTTGTCAATAACTGTAACTTCGTCTCCCCTTTTAAGAAATTCTTCAACCAAATTACTTCCAATAAACCCTGCTCCTCCTGTAATCAAAACTTTCATTTTTTTTTCTCCTGATAATTTAAGATATAATTTCTTCCCACACCAAAATAGTTGAAACCATTTCTATTGGCTGCTTCTGGCAACCACCGATTCCTAAAATCAAATAAGTAATTCCCAACCATTAAGTCTTTCATTTTCCTGAAGTTTGGAGAGTCAAACTCTTTCCATTCTGTTAAAAGAATTAAAGCATCTGCTCCAGCAGTCGCTTCATACTTCTCATTAACAAAATTCACTTTATCTTTGAATAGTTTTCTTGCTTTAGCGTCTTTCGGATCATAAATTGTTATCTTGGCTCCCGCTAAAACTAATGATTCAATTATTTTAAGTGCAGGAGCATCACGAATATCATCAGTGTTGGGTTTAAATGTTATTCCCCAAATAGCAATAATCTTTCCCTTAACATCAGACAAGATAGTTTTAATTTTTTTTCCAATGTAATCTTTGTGAAACTCATTAGAGTCATGAATCTTTTCCAATAGATGAGGATTATATCCATCAATCTTTGCTTTACTAACAACCCCCTGAATATCTTTTGGAAAACAACTTCCCCCATAACCCGGACTAGGGAACATGAACTTATATCCAATCCTAGAATCGCTACAAACCATTCTTCTAATATGATCCATATCCGTCCCTTCCGTAACATCTGCAACTCTTGCGAATTCATTCACCATAGCGATCCTAGTAGCAAGTGCGGTATTAGAAAACAGTTTAGCGAGTTCAGCATCTGCAGGAGATCCACGAATAATTCGATCCCTTTTTAAGATAAAAGGATAGTATAATTCTTTCATTAAGTTAAATGCAGGGTCTGAGTTAGTTCCCAAGATAATACGATCTGGTTTTGCAAAATCCCTAACCGCACTTCCTTCGGCCAAAGTTTCGGGATTTGAAACATAGGCCCATTGTAAGAGAGGACTGTTTTTAACCTTATCATTAATGATGTCTGATAATACTTGGTAAGTTCCTTGCGGCACTGTACTTTTACAAACAATTACTTTAAATCCAGAAGCATTGGAAAGAGCTTCACCAACATCACTTGCCGCTTTTTTTAAATAATCCAAGTTAAAAGATCCATCTTCGTGAGATGGTGTTCCAACAGCCAAGAAAATAATGTCGGAGTTGTTTACTGCCTTTGATAAGTCAGTAGTGAATAAAAGGTTGTTGTTATTAATATTGTTTGTAACAATCTCTTTTAAACCTGGTTCATAGATATGAATGTCCCCAGCATTTAGTTTAGTGATGATTGATTGATTGATATCAACACAAGTGACATAATTACCTCGATCAGAAAAAAGGGCTCCAGTTACCAAACCAACATAGCCAGTTCCAATAATAGCAATATTCATTTCTTGTTCTCCAAATAAATCACTCCACAATAAAGCTCATCTTCTTTTAAAGCAATTTTTAGTGCTTTAAGCTTATCTGTTTCTTCCTCGGAATAAATAATATTGTTTTCATAACTTTTTTTATCAATAATTGGATGATAAGAAGGACAGGGTTGAACAATGTCAACAAAAGCAAATCCATTGTAATTAATAGCTTTATTTAATATCTCCACCGTTTCTTTTAAATGACCCGCATAAGCTCTTGCAACAAAGGTTGCTCCTGACGCAATTGCTAATGCTAATGGATTAATTGGAGATTCCGTAGATCCTAAAAGAGAAGTTTTACTCTCTCTTCCCTTTTCAGAAGTGGGAGAATATTGTCCAGTTGTTAGACCAAATACAGAATTGTTGTGAACAAGGTAAGTAATGTTAATATTTCTTCGACAAGCATGAATAAAATGGTTCCCACCTTCTCCATAACCATCACCATCACCACCAAAAGCAATAACATTTAGTTTTGGATTTGCAAGTTTAACTCCTTGTGCTACTGGCAAAGATCTTCCATGTAATCCAACAAACCCATTTGTCTTTGTCCAATATGGAAGCTTTGCAAAACAGCCAACACCAGAAACTAGAATGGTGTTGTGAGGAACTAGGTTAAGTTCCGCTAATGTTTTTTTTACCGCAGTGATAATCCCAAAGTTCCCACAGCCAGGACACCAGTTAGGAAGCTCTGTTCTGTTGTAATCTTTTAGTTTTAGTTCAGCCATTTAACTCAACCACCTTTTTATTTCTTGATGAATTTCATCCATAGTAAATGTGTTACCATTACTTTTTAGAAATTTGTTTTTAATTGTAATTCCAGTATTCTCCGCAATTAGTTGACCTAATTGCCCTGTTGAATTGTTTTCAATTAAAAGTAGATCATTTGAATTTGAAAGTAATGTTTTAACTTCACCTTTCTGGAAAGGCAACATGTATTTTAAGTTAAGAAAGTTGACTTGCAATTTTTCTTTGTTAATCTTTTCAATTGCTTCATTTATTGCACCAAAGTTACTTCCCCAAGAAATAACTGTTAACTTTGCAATGTTAGGACCAATTAATTCTGGTGGAGGAAGTTCTTTTTCAAGTAGTTTCGTTTTTGAAGCCCTTCTTTCAACCATGTTTTCTCTGATCAATGGATCCTCTGTGATTTCTCCAACGTCGTCGTGTTCATCACCAGTGCAAGTGTAAATACCGTCTTTTGTTCCAGGGATAGTTCTGTTTGTTTCTTTATTTGCATAACGTTTAAACAAGCCATCTTTGTTAAGTTGGTTTGTTTCAACAGTTGCAACAACATTTATTTTCTGATTATAATCAAAAGTGAATTTAGATTCTTCAACCTCAAGTTTGGTGGATTTAAAACTTTCCGCAAGATGTTTATCGATTAATACTATTGCTGGAAGTTGATACTTTTCTGCAAGGTAAAAGGCACGCTTCGTTTCAGTATAACAATCCTCAATTGTACTTGGTGCAATTACCGCTAAAGGGAAATCTCCATGTCCCGCATTTACAACAAATTTAAGATCGCCTTGTTCTGTTTTTGTTGGTAAACCAGTTGCAGGTCCAGGTCTCTGGCCCTCAACAATTACTAAAGGAATTTCTGCCATCCCTGCCAAACTTAAAGATTCGGTCATTAATGCAAAGCCACCACCAGAAGTTGCAGTCATTGATCTTGCACCAGTGTAAGAAGCACCTAAAGCCATATTTATAGCGGCAATCTCATCTTCTGGTTGAACAACAGTTAATTCTTTATTCTTAACTGCTTCCTTTGAAAGTTCATGAAGAATCCCAGTTACAGGAGTCATGGGATACTGAACATGAAATGTTAATCCCGCTTTTAATGCTCCAAGAGAAATTGCTTGATTTCCCGTAACCATTTCCCCTTGATTCTTTAGTTCTTTTTGAAAATTGTAAAATGATTCTGTTTGATCATATCCTGCTAAAGAAGCCTTATTAAAAACTGTTAAAAGATTTCCTTTTTTTGAAAAATAATTGTTAATTAATTTTTCACATTGGTCCCATGAAAATCCTAAACACTTTGCTGCAGAACCAAAAAGGACAATATTGGAAAGATTATTCTGCTTTAATTCTTCCTCTATCTTTGAAATATTTATAGAAATAACTTTGTAAGAATCATTAGAAGTAAGGTTTAGCTTTTCATCAACAATGATTATTCCCTCCTTTTTAACTTCACCCATATGTTTATCCAAGGAAAACTGGTCAAATGCAATGAGTAAATCAACTTTATCCACATCTGCACTAACTTCTTTTTCTGAAAACCTAATAGAATGATAATTGTGTCCCCCTCTAATTTGAGAAGCATAGTCTTTGCTGGAAAAGATATAATAGCCAGAGTGTTGTAATAATTTGGAAAAAAGAGTTGTAGCTGTTACTAATCCTGTTCCTGCTTCCCCACCAATTCTTATTGTAAAATCAATCATTTTTTTGATACATAAACTCCTCTGCTTCTTTTAATTGTTCAATACTTCCAATATCAAACCATTTACCATTTAAACTTTTGCCAAAAACTGGATTATTCTGAGAAAGATGAGCGATGAAATCCCCTGCATGGTCAGCTTTACCAAGTTCAATTGTTTCCTTGATTACAGAAAGATGTTCTTTTTTAAGAGCATAAATTAAAGTTGATGCCAAAGTAGATTCTGGTTGTTCTGGCTTTTCAATGAAACTAGTTATTTTGTTCTCGTGATTTAATGATACAATCCCATAAAGTTTTGCTAATTTTTTACACTTAACATCATTAAGTAAAATAGAAGTGCCGTTGCTTTTGAAGAACCTAACAAAATCACTTAATTCATCTTCAAAAAGATTGTCTCCCCCAACAACTAACAAGTCGCTTGTTATGTTTTGGGTTTTAATTACAAAATTAATATCTCCGATTGCTCCCAGTCTATCTTCATTACTTAGAGTTCCATCATTAACAATCTCTATGTCTAAGCGACTATCAAAATTATCTTTCCACTCTAAGAAAGAAGAATAAAACTTGTCATTTGTGACAACAAATACTTGACCAACAGTCTCAATTTTCTCTATTTTGTCCAAGATATGCTCAATAATAGGCTTTTTTCCAACCTTTAACAAAGGTTTGGGTTGATTTAAAGTTAAGGGATGTAATCTAGTAGCATAACCTGCAGCTAAAATAATCGCTCTCATTGACTATAAAACAAAAGAACTGCTTTAAAAGCATTGTGGAAGAATAATATTAAAAAAAAGGTGGACTGCTTGCAAATGTGCGACATTTGGTAACGAAGTGACTGCGCTAAAGCTTAATCATTGAAGAAATTAAGATGTAAATCAGATTTAAAAAAAGGTGGACAGCTTACTGGATTTCCCGCGTAATGCAGTACACACCGATACGGAGACGCGTTTAACTTCTGTGTTCGAAATGGGAACAGGTGAACCACGCCCCTATGGCCGTCCAGTAGTACCAGATTTTATCCTATTTATAAACGTTTTGGTTATTTCATGTACTACTTTTCATAACACATTTAAATCATAATTTAATCCCTTTAATTACGATGATAGAACAAGCTATTATTTTAGCAGGTGGTTTGGGTACTCGGTTAAGACCATTAACAGAAGAAACACCAAAACCCTTGTTACCAATCAAAGGAATTCCTATGATTGAACACTTAATTCTACAGATGAAGAAATATGGAGTTCAAAATGTTGTGTTATCTATTGGATATAAAGCAAAGCAAATTCAAGATTATTTTGGAGCGGGATCTAAATTAGGAGTAAATGTTTCTTATTCAATTGAAGATTCTCCACTAGGCACAGGTGGAGCAATTAAAAAAGCAGCACAGGGCCTTAAAAAGCCATTTTTCTTGGCTTGGGGAGATAATCTAATGGACATCGACTTCAACACAATGTACAAAGATTATCTTAGGGAAGCACCACAAGTTACGATGGCATTAACTCCAAGAGAAGATGTAGAAAATTTTGGTGTTGCAACTTTAAATGAAGATAAAATAATTGGTTTTGTAGAAAAGCCAAAAAGAGAGAATGCTCCAACTAACTTAATTAATGCTGGCGCATTTATTATTGATCCCGAATGTTTACAAATTCTTCCAGAAGGTAAAAGCTCCATGGAATATGACTGTTTTGAGAAACTGGCTCCTTTAGGAGAGATCTCAGCCCATGTCCACAAAGGACAATGGTTCCCTACAGACACATTAGAAAAATATAACCATGCCAACGATAATTTCAGACCCTTGCCTTGAAACCGTTAAAGGGAAAAGAGTAGTGATTGCAGATGTTGATGAAACTATTTGTGAATCTTGTCAATTAATTTCTGATGAGATGGTATCTACAATCTCAAATCTCATTGTTAGAGGTTATGAATTTGCTTTTATTAGTGGTACCGGAATTAAAAGTCTGCAAAAAATGATTTCTTCAAAGCTTAAAAAAAAGCACCATATCTTAGCAACAACAGGAACAAACTATACAGAGATGAAAGAAAATAATGCAAAGGAAATTTATAATCAATCTCTTAAAAATGAAGAAAAAGAAGAAATCTTCTTAGCTTTCAACAAGTTAATTAATAATTTTAAGATAAAATCCATGACAACTAAAGAAGACCAACTTCAAGATAGAGATTCTCAAATTACTCTTTCTGCTATTGGAAGACATGCTCCTTCGGAATTAAAGTCAAAATATGACCCCGATGGAGAAATCAGGCAAACATGGGTCAGTTTCCTTAAAATCTATCTGGGAGAAAAATATGATGTTAAAATTGGAGGCACCACTTCTGTAGATGTGACAAAAAAAGGATTAGATAAAGAATGGGGGATTAGAACATTTCTAAACCACCACAATATAAGTCCAGAAGAAGTGATTTTTTTTGGAGACAAATTATATCCCGGAGGTAATGATGCCCCTGCTTCCAATATTGTAGATTGTATTTCTGTAAAAAACCCATTGGAAACATTAAGAAGATTAAAGGAACTTTTCCCACAATCTTTAAATTGAACAACCTTTTTCTAAACAAAGATGGAACAAGAAACTATTGATAAACATATCAAAGCAGGTAAGATTGCTGCTGAGTCTTTACAATATGGAAGATCGTTAATTAAAGTTGGCACCAAAGTTATTGATGTTTTAGATGCAGTTGAAAATAAAATTGTAGAACTGGGAGGAGGAATTGCCTTTCCAGCACAAATCTCATTAAATGAAACTGCCGCACATGCATGTTCAGATTTAAATGATGAAACTGTTCTTTCTGAAGAACATATTGCCAAGTTAGATGTTGGAGTTCATATTGACGGTTGGATTGCTGATAATGCTTTAACTGTAGACTTAAGTGGAAAGTATGAAGATTTGGTTAAAGCAAGTAGGGAAGCGTTGAATAATGCATTAAAGATTATTAAGCCAGGAGTAAAATTAGGTGAGATCGGCAAGATAATTCATGAAACAATTACATCTTATGGATTTTCTCCAGTAAAAAACTTATCGGGACATGGACTGGGAGAATATAACATTCACACAAAACCATCAATACCAAATTATGACAATAAAAATGAGAACATTCTGCAAGAAGGCGATGTGATTGCAATTGAACCTTTTGCTTCCACTGGTGCGGGGATTGTCCAAGAAAGTTCTCCAGCCACAGTATTTACTTTAGTTAATGACACAGGCGTTAGGGACCCAATTACTAGAAAGGTGCTACAAAAAATTAAAACTTACAAAGGATTACCTTTTGCTAAAAGATGGTTAGAACGAGAATTTGGCACACCAAAAACAAATTTTGCTTTAAGGATGTTATTCAAAGCTGGTTGTGTACAAGATCACGCTCCTTTAGTAGACCAAGCAAAAGGAATTGTTTCACAAGCTGAGCATTCAGTTATAGTCTTAGAAGAACCAATCGTATTTACCAGATTAGATTAAACTTTTTCTCTTAATTTTGGTAATACTTTGTAAACAAAAATTGCTCCAAGAATAATAACTCCCCAGAAGAAAATCCAATTTACAACTTGAAATGCATAAAGCAATAGATTGGCAATAAGAACTGCAAGAACCACATACCCAATCAGTTTTAATCTATTTTTATTATTCACTTTAATTTCTTAATTACTTGTTCAACAGTAAGTAACTTCTGATCTCCTGTTTTCATATCTCTTAAAAGAAGTTTGTTTTTACTTAATTCATCTTCTCCAATAATTATGACATAAGGGATGTTCAAAGAATTAGCATACTGCAAATTCTTACTCATACCTTTCTTTCCCAAAGAAAAGTCCACGGAAATATTTTCAGTTCTTATTTTTGAAGCAATTGCTAAAGATTCCTTAATGGTGCCCATTGGAATAATGTAAACTTTTGCTGGTGTTTTCTTGATCTCAGTCTTCATTTCTGTAAGGGTGTCCATTATTGGAGCAAGACCAAACGAAATTCCCACTGCAGGGATTTCTCTTCCCCCACCAAGGAAATTTCCAATCATGTCATCATATCTTCCTCCGCCCGCAAGGGAAGAAGTTACTTTTCCTTTTCTCAAGAATACTTCAAATACGGTTCCAGTGTAATAAGCTAATCCACGAGCCAAAGAAACATCAAAAATTGCTTTTTTAATTCCCATTTGTTTAAGATAATCAAACACTTCTTTCAATTCTTGTAAACCTTCTTTTCCGATCTCAGAAGTTATTTCTTTTTCCAATTCATTTAGGGTTACCCCTTCTTTAATTAATAAGAATAATTGATCACTGTTTTTTTCAGGAATGTTTTTTTCTAATAGTTCTTTCCTCACTCCTTCCACACCAATCTTATCTAATTTGTCAATAGAAATAATGGCATCTTCCTTATTTTTCTTAATCCCTGCTTGTTCAAGAATTCCATTAAGAAGTTTACGGTTATTCACTTTAATAGTAATGTCAAGTTCCAAATTATTGAAACAGGATTCTGCCATTGCAATTATCTCTGCATCTGCCAACATAGACTTCGTACCCACCGTATCAATATCCATTTGCCAGAATTCTCTGTATCTTCCCAGTTTTATAGGGCCATCTCTAAAGACTCTCCCTACTTGATAACGTTTGAAAGGAAGTTTCATAGTGGGATTCATTGCAATATATCTTGATAAAGGAACTGTTAAGTCAAACCTCAAAGCCAATTTTCTTTTTCCCTGATCACTTAATTGAAAAATTTCTGTAAGGGCATCAGAAGCATCTCCTGCCGCAAATTTTGCAGTTAGAGTTTCATAACGCTCAATTAA
>Ga0233431_1006444_pt1 | contig 10562 bp, 16 predicted proteins | sample SI_118_April2016_FD_179867 | JGI IMG/M metagenome (GOLD analysis project Ga0233431, IMG submission 179867) | Seawater microbial communities from Saanich Inlet, British Columbia, Canada - SI_118_April2016_200_MG | ecosystem: Environmental > Aquatic > Marine > Inlet | place: Canada: British...
TTTGTGCATTAGCATTCATAATACAATTAATTTTTCCTGTGTTTGAAGAAACATTTTTATTAACTTCTTCCGAAGTAGTTTCACAACCATGGACATTGATAACATCTATGTTTTTACATGGTGACTTTTTCCATCTTTTTTATAACATGTTCGCGTTAGGTTTGTTCGGATTAATTTTAGAAAAAACAATTGGAAGTAAAAACTTTTTAATTGTTTATTTTGTCGGTGGTTTAGTCGCAGGAATTTCTGTAACATTTTTCTACAACGCAGCGTTAGGAGCTTCAGGTGGAGTAATGGCTATACTCGGATGTTTAGCAGTTATCAGACCAAAAATGCGCGTATTCATTGGAATGATTCCAATGCCAATGGCTGTTGCAGCTTTAGTTTGGATCGGCGGAGATGTTATAGGATTGTTCGCACCTTCTGGAATAGCAAATGCAGCTCATTTAGGTGGAATGTTTTTCGGTTTAGTTGCTGGACTTTATTTTAGAAATTATTACAAGGAAAAAACAATTCGTCCAACTAGACAACTTTCAGAATCCCGTTTCAATAACTGGGAAGATAGGTGGATGTAAATTAAGAAAAAGCAACAACTTCTACTAGTTCTTCACCAATACCAATAAATATTTTTTTACTATATCCTGCATGTTCTTTATATTTTTTTGCATGACAGTGATTTGGTCTTAGTTCATGTGATTCATTTTCTTGATCAAATAGAACAACACCATTTTCGTCTTTTACAGCAGTACCTGCCCCCATAAGTAAATAATCAGCAGTTTCAATTAATGGAAAATCTTGATCTTCCCCACGACCAATAGGAACTTCAGTAAATTCTAAAAATCCAGCGAAAAGTTTCTCAATATCCATTACTCTAGAAAATCCAAAATGGTATCTATCATCTTTTTTTGTATAAAGTTGAATAAATGTGTACTCTCCATACAAACTAGGAATTTTATAAATAATATTATCTAATATCATTGTTCTTTTCAGAACCCAAAAACATTTAAACCCTATTATTACCTATAAGCATTTCCCAATTTCTTCCTACAAGCTTTACAAAGCCTTTGAGAGAGTCCACGCGTACAAATGTGTCTAAGTCTTCCGACCTCTTTAACAAGTTTTTTACAATTATCACATGTGGTTTGCATTAAGCCATCCTATCCTTTTTGTGCTTAAATTCAACTTCTAACTTCCTTAAACTCTCATGTAAAGCATTCATGATTTCCCAATCATTTGCTTCAGCTGAGAAATCCCCAAGTTTAGAAAATAAATGTAATTTAACAGAATGTTTTGCTTTAGTTCCAGTATCATGGTGTTTCTTAAAATGTGCTTTGAATTCCATAACTTCAGATAAAGAATTCATCCGTTCATACTTATTTCTAAGCATGTCTTCAATTTGTTCTCTGAATTCCTCTTCTTGTTCACCTAAACCAGATATAATACAATTCATTTTATCAACCTCCATTTTACAAATCCCAAAAACTTAGGGCTTAAAGAACTCTACTTTGAAATAGCCAATTTTTCCTTTCTTCCCAACAACAGCCCATAACATGTTCGCACGAATGTTATGTGCTAACCTAACTGCTCTACTTAACTCTGGGAACGAAAACTTAAATCCTTCCTCAACTGCAAAAACAATCCACTTAGTATGTTCCCCAGCTTGCTTCGGTCCACGTTTCAATGGTTTAACACCTTTATTATAAACTCGGAAATCACAACCAAACTTAAATCCAGTTCTAGTAGGCATATCTCTATTTCGTAAATCTTTGTAAACAGCATATCTAAATCCAAATCGAGAATCTATTTTCTCACAATAAGCTATGAATTTTTTCAATGTAAATCCTTTAATCTTGATTTTTTTCTTCTCAAGTAAATATGTACTTTCTATCAAAGACAATTCCAACCTATCCTCTCGTAATTTACCAAAGAAATTCTCTTCATAGATATCTTTAGCCTTTTCTCTGTCCCAAATAATCGCTCTGTTCTCTGAAAGTACTGCTTCTACCATAAAATTCACTCTCTACTAATTTGATCAGAATAGTATAAATACATATATCCTTTCGATGCCTATAACTACCCTATGATTGACTTCAATGAGATGACTGATAACTTCGTGAGAAGAGAATCTCGCCCTAAAGTGTTGGGCAGATATTATCCTTCTGAAATTGGCATGTGTATACGAAAAGTTTGGTATTCATACACAGACCCAAAAGAGCTTAAACCAGAACTTTTGAAAATTTTCTCACTAGGACACATGATACATGATTTAGTGGTTGATGTTTTCAAGAGTGAAAAAAATCCACACATAGAGCTTGTAAAATCAGAATTACCATTTAAAGCAGAAATAGATGATTTTATAATTTCTGGAAGAATAGACAATCTAATCGTGATAAAAGCAGATTCAACAAATCTTTTAGTGGAAGTAAAATCCACAGCTGATTTAAAATATGTTTCAGAGCCAGCTCCATACAATATCGATCAAATACAGTTGTATATGCATTTCACAGGAACACATGATGGTATTCTTCTTTACATTGACAAAAAAAATATGGCAAGCAAAGTATTCTACCTACCCTATGATGAAAAACACGCAGAAAAGGTCATTGACAAGTTTCGATTGTTGCACATGTGCCTAAAAAAGGAAGTTGTCCCAGAGCCAGAGGCTCGGATGAAGACCAAGACAAAGTGGATGTGTAGAATGTGCGAATACCGAGAAACCTGCTATAAAGAAACCCCTCAGGAAATTCTGAAATAATCCTATAAATTAGAATAATCACCTTCACATCAACTATAAATCCTTTTCCCTCTCTATAAACCCTATGTTAGCTACGCTCGTAGAAAATATTTTCGTTGTATCACTCTTAGCACTTCTTGTGGTAACAAGTTATGTGATATACAATCAGCACAAAATGATAAAAGAATTGATGAGTCAAAAACGTTCCTTGCATGTAAAGCACGGAAAAGTAGCAGAACAGTTTCTTCCATTTATGGAACATTACCCATACGATAAATCAAAATTCCGATTTATAGGAAATCCTGTGGACGGTATCCAGTTTGAAGACAACAAGGTTATTTTCATAGAATTCAAAACAGGACAAGCTAGATTAACATCAAAACAGAAATCCATTTGTGAATTAGTTAACAAAGGCCACGTAGAATTCCGAGAGTTTAGGATATAGTTTTTCCCGAGGGTTTTTTCTCACGACAAACCAATAAAAAGGCTCTGAGAGTTTAGGATATAGTTTTTCCCGAGGGTTTTTTCTCACGACAAACCAATAAAAAGGCTCTGAGAGTTTAGGATATAGTTACTCTGAACTAAATCCAAACATATTTCTCAAGAAATCCATTATAGATTCTAGTATACCTTTTGTTTGTTCCATTTCCCCTGCTATATCATAACAACTTCCACTTGAACAAAAATTTGTCCCACATTCATAATTATTCTGACATGAGTCTCCCACATCTTTCTGTAATTCAAGACCCCCTTCAATGTCACAATACAATTCTTTATCTCCATCAGCTGACATGGCTCTTAATCCATAAGACAAACACTTACCATCAAAATAACACCCATTATCACATGTTACTTCTTCTGTTACACTTTCGTCAGCTGTAACATTTTCTGTTTTAGTTACATCAATTATCATTACTGTTTCAATCAAACAATCTTCTTCACAATCCCCAGCTTCACAAATACCATCTCCACAAACAGCTTCTACATATTTTGAAAATTCTAAATTAATTATATCTACAGAACATGGTATACCAGTAGGCATTATATTGACACCATTTTCTAAAGCTGCTCTTTCACCAATAACAGTTGAAATAAACTCTTCTTTGTCACCGTATGTGATAGTTGCTTCTAGTCTTGAAGGACAAGAACTTTCTTCTTCAACAACAACAATATAATCTGTTCCTAAAAATTCACATGTGTATGAATCTTCTTTCCATCCAACAACACATCGTGATTGTATTTTATTAACGAATCTATATTCGAAAGTTGTCTCATAACTTCCACTATTACCTTCAGAATCAGTTACTGTAACTCCATATGTCCATATTCCATAATTGCCATTCATATGAGAATCAGATAGAAAATGACCAGTTGGTCCATGTCCCCTATTACAACCACCAGAGCCAGTATCTATTCTTCTTCCACTAGGATCAATTAAGTACTCAGAACAATCCCCAAAAATTGGAGAATTTACATAAGTTTTAATATAATCTCCTTGTTCGTAAACTTCTTTATCAAGAGAGACTCCTTCTGGTAAATCATACAAATAACAAGTACCGCCAGTTGCTTCACAATCAAAATCAGTTTCTATCATACCTTCGCTAATTTCCATTTGACATTTTCCTCTATTCTGATAACATTCAGTAGATTCTAATTGAGCAGTTTTTCTTTCTTGTATACTCATTTCTTCTTCAGCAAAAACAAAACTGGAAAATAAAACAATTAAAACTAACGATAAAATCAATATCTTTTTCATACTGAAAATAAGTATCAATACCTTAAAAACCTTACAATTTCTCCAATTCACTTACCTTATAGTAAGTTACATCTGTGTCATTATCAACAACAGCAAACATCGCTTCTGCCCGGATGTTCTTAGAAAGTTTATTCATTTTTCCAAATAATTCTAATTGACAATCATAATCTTCTCCCTGAACAAAAACAATCCATTTTATAGAATCAGCTTTCTTTTTAGCACCGCGATCATAAACCCGAAAATCACAATCTTTGAAACCCATTCTTACAGGCAATCCCCGTTCTCTTAAGTCGCGGTACACCAAAAATCTAATAGTGAATCGCTTGTCGTGCTCAGAACAGAATTGAAAAAACTTTTTAAAATCAAACTTCTCGATTTCCAATCTCCCTCTTTCCATAAGTAAACAAGCTTCTACCAAATTAATCACAGTGGTATTTCCTTCCTTTTTACCATACCATCCATCTGTAAATAGCTCTGTTCCTTCTACTACAACTTTCTCGCCTTTCAATTCTGCTTTCATAACTAGAAGTTTGATTTAATGTTTATAAAAGGCTTTCAAATAAAAAGTTTATTCGACTTCTATCCCTTTCATATTCAATTTTAATTTACAATTTGCACAGAAACTAGCTTTCTTATTATCCACATCTCCAATAGACGGAGAAAAACTCATTACACAAAACGGATGTCTGCAATGATCCATTCCTAAATGATGTCCAATCTCATGAACACATTCTTTCAAAATTCTTTCCTGTATCATATACAGATTTGGGTGTTTGCCGTAAAATTCCGGATTCAATCTTGCAGTTGAAACAATTGCAGTTGCCTGCATAGGGTTTTCTAACCCGAAAACATAATTCATTCCTTGGTAATAGATATCAGCATCTGTGATAAAAATTACAGGAATTTCCTTATCAATATAAACCCCTTCCTTATCTCCTGAAAGCATATCCATTACCTTTGCCCCGTCATATTGTTTTCTCCATTGATTGAAAGCTTGTTTAGGCACTTCTAGCTGAGGTAAAACTTTTATATGACAGTGGAAAATACTAGTCAATTCTCTAGGCAGTTTCTCAAGCATCCTGCCTGTGATATTTCCCACAGGAATTATTCTTATAAGCATGATTATAATTGAACCCCAGCTTTAAAATAGATTATATTTTAATACCTTACCTTCGAATAGTAAGTATGCCGTACAATGTTAAAATTAACAGCTGTCTACGATTGAGCAAAGAGCAAGGCTTGCCCGACTCAATCGAGGTTGGCCAAGAATTCAATTTTACGAAGAATAGCCACCGTATTTATCCAATAGATATTCCAATGAATTTGTTCTCAGATACATGGAAAGCACTTGCAAGAATAGCCGTTCTCAGAACAACAGTAGGCGATAACAAAACCACAGGAACTTTTAAAATTCTAATGGTTTACACACCAGAACAATCTGCCGCAGTTTCTAGCACAATAATCCCATACAAAGGCTTTAACAAGAAAGAATAACTTACTCACGTCTAGCTCTGTTTATTCTACTCTCATAACTAAACAAAGAAAATGGATTTAATTTCTGTGCACGAGACATTTGATCATCAGGATGGTTTTCAGAATAAGACTTCCCCTTAAAATATTTATAATCACTTTCTGCGATACCTACATACCATCTTGCAAATCCCTCGAGTGTAGCATAACCAACAGCTAAACATATACCAGTTAATATCATAATGATACGTGATTACCAATCTTTAAAACCTTAAATCTTCAAACCCTTTTTTTCAATGTTTCCAGGCGTTTCTGCCTTGAAATCATCTCTATTGATCCAGTCATATCTATCCCCCACCCGGATGTAAAACCCAAATGGATCTTCTATCCTAAAGTCCCAATGACCCCATCTTTGAAGTTTTAGTGGTTCGACAACTTTCACTTTATCCTTTATTTTTTCGAAAAGAGCCTTCAACTCCTCAATACTATCAACCCAAATAATTACTTCCATACCATATCCACGTTTAGTATCTTTAGGAAATCGTTTAAAGTATGCTTGATTAAAAACTCTCTCATCCCCGCCATAGAAATTCAAAAAACTTTTCCCCCGTTGCATAACCATGTAAGTATCAAGAACGTAGAGAACCTCAAACCCTAGAAGTTTGTAAAAATCAATAGCTTTTTGAAAACTGTCTACATGCAATTCAATGAACACATCTGTTGTCTGCATAGTTATCACAATTTCTTTACATTTTTCATATCTAATCTACAACCAAGTTCTATAAAATCGCCAACTTTAATTTTCTTAGCTGAATCAACACTAACATTACAATAAAAACCACAGTCCATAATTAGAGTATCGTATTTCTCCCCTTTTTTAACATCAACAATTTCACCAATTAAGTGATAACTATTTACTGCACTAGGCCATGGTTTTTTATACAATATTGTTTTTTGTTTATTTGTGACTTTAGTCACACCAAACTCTAGTAATGATAATCTAAATGATATCTTATCTCCGGATTTGATTTTTTCAAGTGTTCGAATATCCTCTATTTCGTGTGCAAAGCAATCAAGTTCTATTTCAAAATCCTTTGATGGAAATTTTGATCCAGGAGAACCAACCCATTTCCTATTAGAAAGTCTGATTATAAGATCTGCCTCAAAACATCTAGAATTCACTATAATCTTACTAACTGTAGCTTTTTCAAAATACTGCTTATTCATATTATCACGTAAAAATAAAATGGTGGGAAGGGCGTGAATCTCTTAGACACACATTAACCAGAGGTCAATTTGAATTCGCGCAAACACAGAAACTGCATCTGACACGCGACAACTGCCTCTTCAGGGCTTAGCGGGACATTCCGAAACTTCTGTCCTAGCGCTCTCCCGAGCTGAGCTACCTTCCCATCTATGTAAGAATAGTTCTTCGCTAAATATATAAAACCTTCACTTTTTCCCTTCAAGGCTCTCATAGGTCACAAATAAGCTAGCCCCTAGAACTATCAGTGCCCCGACCCATTGCACAGGAGTTAGCTCTTGTCCCATGAAGTACCAAGCTACCACAGCTCCAATAACTGAAGAAAATGAAAGTATTGATGCAACAACCCAAGCTTTCGTTCTTCTCAGTGCAGCATAATACCAGTAAATCGCAAGCCCGTTAAACAAAAACGCATAGGCAATCAAAACCTGCCAATGATATAGACTATCAATCCACAAACTCTGTCCAGATAATAACAACAGCACAAATCCAGCTAACCCACCAATAATAGATGTTACAAATGCCACAGTAACGGAATTGACATTTTTTATTTTTCTCGTAGCTATGTAAGAATATGCAAAAGATAACATAGCAGCAACAACCAACAAATCACCAATACTACTTTCACTGAATCCTACTAATTCTCCACCAGTTGAAAGCACAATTGAACCTACCACTAACAAAATAATAGCAGTCATGCCCCGCTTACGAATTTTTTCTTTCAGAAGCAGAACTCCCATAATAGCAACAAAGATAGGCTCAAACCTAGTTAAGAAAACCGCCTTCATAGAAATCGTCATTGAAAAACCAACAAAGAAAAGCGCCTGACCTAAAATATTACGAAACACAGCAGTCTCTAAAATGTATTTTTTATTCTCAATAGCTTTTTTTATTTCTAATTTCTTCCCGCGGAAAAGTGCAATTCCAGCAAGGAAAATTGCTCCCATTAATTGTAAGTACACAAGCATCTTTATCCAACCAATTTCCTTTGATGCTATTTCTGTAAGAACATATGCGAGTCCAATAGCTATAGAACTATAAAACGCAATCATCCCACCCGATTTAAAGAAACTCATGTTTTACTCCACTCCAAAAGTTTTTTACAGATTTCCTCTGTTTCAGGAGAGCGCTTTTCCAAATCGTTTTCATCTGAAAGCTTTTTAAGAATTTCTTTATCAGGGTATTTTTCAAAATATTCCCGCGCCTGAATAGCTTGATCTATTCTATCAATACTTCGACAAAGTTTAGCTTCAGGGGTTTCGCCTGCTTGATAGTCCTTCCATAATTCTAAATATTTTTTTTGTAAATTTTCTGGAAGTGTAGAAATAACTTTTTTGAAAGCGTCGAGTTCTCGTTTATGCACAACTTTCGGATCTTCCTTCTCCTTTTCAATTCTATTGATATCTCCAGTAATACTTTCCTCCAAATCGTGTAATAGCATTATTTTAGCAACTTTCCCTCCATCCAATCCAGCATCATCTGCAAGAACAACAGCCAACAACGCAGCTCTAAAAGAATGATCAGCCACACTTTCAACTTTTAATTTATCAATGCCAACTTTTTCATACCATCCAATTCTTTTCTCTTCTTTCAACTTCCCAACTTGCTTTGCAAATTCAATAAATTTTTCTGTGTTCATAAAATCCCCTCAACTAAATTAACAATAATACTAACTTGTCTGCGTATTTCATTAACATCCTTATCGTTTTTAATGATAAGAGCATTCGGAATTTCCACTTCTTTATAATCAATATTATAAAGTTTCTCATAAGTTGCGATATCAGATTTGTCCCTGTTAACAATTCGCTTTTTAATTTCCTCAACAGGCTTACCAAAATCTTTTCTTTCCTTGTCTTTAGAAATTCGTTCAGCTATTTTATCAGCATCAGCAGTTACAAAAACTTTAATGTCTGCCTCATCCCCGAAAACACCAATCATTATTCGCCCAGTGATTATTCCGCCGTTTTTCAGTCCGTGTTCAAGCATATCAGTATCAAGCTTAACATCAACTTTTTTAGCAAGTTCAAGATCTTTTCGGCGAGCCTCAGCAAATTCATCTAAATTTTCATAACCCATTTCTTTAGCAACTGGCCGGAAGAACTCACTTGCATCTTTTATCGAAAGTTTGATTCCGCGTTTCTCAAGCTCTTCTTGAAAAACCTTAGCAACTGTATTTTTACCCACACCTGATAACCCATCTACAATTACAATAGGCTTATGATCAGGATATTTCTTTTTAAGCTCAGTAAATTTTTCTTGAAAGAACGGTATGTAAGACATAGATATGTTATGTAAGAAAAGCCTATTAAATCTTTCCCTTTAATCCAAGAACTCTTTCTTCTTAATTTTCTCAGGCAAATACTTCTGTGACATGAAAGACAAACCATTAGCTGTCAATGCAGCTAACTCGACCTTACCACCCAATTGCTTCCATTTAGTAAATTGCCTTTGCCATGGTTTGTTATGCCTAAACCATTCATAGTTAGAAATCTGTTTGATTCTTTTTTTATCAATATCTTTAAACTTAATCAAGTTTTTCTTTAGATTGTATGTCTCAACATCATCTGCTGTTAATCCAATCATACGAGCTGAAGGTATAGCCAACGAGTCAGACATATGCGCCAAAGAAATTGACCCGTACTTAATTACAGAATAAATATAAACTCCCCAAGGATCACCGTCTACTAAAACATAAACCGGCAATTTGAATTCTTCATGAAGTCTTTTCAAAAGCCTTCTCACTCCACGAGTTGCCTGTCCCTGTGAACACATAATTATACAATTTAATTTTTCCCAAACTTTATCCTCATGAAGTGTCTCCCACTCAGCAGCTTTCTCCATGTAAACAACAAATTTAGCATTTACTTTTTTGAATTCTATTTTTTCAACATTAGAAGGAATAGCCCATCCACCTGATCCAAGTTTAGACCAATCAATCGTGTCGCCCCTATCCTTAATAATAACTTTTCCTGCAACTGATCCATTCTTATTCGCATTGATGTTTAATTTTTCTCGTGGTGCGCCTATAATTAATTCTAAATCTTCAATAGCATCATTACTTTCCTGTTGCTCATCTACAATGTTAATATTTGTTCCAGGGATTGTTCGTTTAATTTTATAGAAAGTTTGTCGCAAAGATAAATGTTTACCAGCTTCTAATAATTCTTTAGCAACTGCTGCAGCTTCAGTTGTCTGAACAAACTTCCGAACATGCGCAACATTAAAGAAAAATCTTTTAGATTTTCCACTTTTCATTTCTAACATCCTTTTCTTAGGATTGAAATGAATGTTTGACAAAGATCGTATAGGAACTTCCACTGAAGGATTCTTCTTTTCAG
>Ga0233431_1006445_pt1 | contig 10561 bp, 6 predicted proteins | sample SI_118_April2016_FD_179867 | JGI IMG/M metagenome (GOLD analysis project Ga0233431, IMG submission 179867) | Seawater microbial communities from Saanich Inlet, British Columbia, Canada - SI_118_April2016_200_MG | ecosystem: Environmental > Aquatic > Marine > Inlet | place: Canada: British...
GCCGCAATCTGACCGAACCCGTAGGGATCATCCACAATGGGGGTAAAAAAATCCACGGTCTGGATCAGGGCCAGATCGTCATTTATCCGGTAAACACCGGCATCGTCCGCCCGATCCAACCCCACCAGTACATTTTCATCCGTTGGAAATACCATTCCACAAAGCGCCCGATCCAGGTCCCCTGGCGGCAGTTTGGACGCTCAACCGGATCCTTTTACGGTTTCCGTGAGACGAATTGTTTGTTTTATGCTCAACGGTTCTCCCCCTGGTCCTGATTCCATCTGAAACGCCTTAGATGTGACAATACACCAAGCCGGAAGGCCCCAGAACGCTCATGATTGCTCTTAAAAGTATATCCGCAATGCTTTTTTTTCAATCTGGAACTTCCGATATGAAATTCCATTGAATAAGGAAAATCCGATGTGCAGATGGGTTCCCTTATGTCTTTTCCTCCTGAGACCGCTTCTTCCCGGACGACTCCCGGTCAGTTGGAAATCGTCCGTCGGGCGTGAGGTCCCGTCCCCCGTGAATCAACACGTCATCATGGTCCACGGGGAATTCCGCCACAATGTCCATACCGCCGTTGTTCTTGAACCAGACTTCACCTTTCAGTTGTTTTCGGACCAGGTTACGAATCAGTTTTAAACCCAGCGTTTCGGTGCCTTCAATATCAACATCCTCAGGGATGCCGACCCCGTTATCCCGTACACGAAAATGAATCCGTTTTCCATCAAGCACTTCCATGGTGACCCGGCATTCACCTTTTGCTTCTTCGGGATAGGCGTGTTTGTACACATTTGCCATCAATTCGTTTAACACCAGGGCACAGGGAATGGCCTGGGTAACGGACAGAAAAACGTGGTCGCACTCAATCACGGGACGAATCCTTCGATAACTGTCGGTGTAGACCTGGCCCATGGAAGCCAGCAGTCTTCGAATATGGACCGCCATGTCGATGCGGGTAAACGATTCACTGCGATAAAGCTGGGAATGAACCAGGCTCATGGCGTAAATCTTTGACCGAGCATCGGCCAGCACCGTCTTCGCTTCCTCATTCAACGTCCTTCGGCGGGTCAGGTCCATGAGGCTGGAAATCACCTGCAGGTTATTCTTCACGCGGTGATGGATTTCTCCCAGCAGCAGGACTTTTTCGTCCAGGGAATCCTGAATTTTTTTCTCCGCCGCCACCCGCTCGGAAATTTCCGCCTTGAGTTGTTGATTGGTATCGCGCAATTCTGATGTCCTCTCGAGAATCCGATCTTCCAGACCCATCCGATGTTTCTGAAGTGCGTTTTCCACATCCTTTCGGATCCTAATCTCATTTTCAAGTGTCAAATTGGCTTGGGTTACACGCTCGGCCAGACTCAGCGCCTCTCCCGCGGATTCTCGAGCGCTTTCCCCGGCTTGTACCAGGGAGGCATTCTGTTGTTCAATCTGGTGCAGCATTTCGTTAAAGGCATCCACCAAAGAACCGACTTCATCGTTGCCGTATTTGTGTGCCCTCACTCTGAAATCTTTTTCTTTTGAAACCGACCTGGACAAATTCGCCAGATCGACGATGGGGTTCGCAATGGTTCTTTGCAGCCTGACGGCCAGCAGAAAGGAAAGAGTAATGGAAAATAGAAGCCCCAGACAGGCAATGAGGAAATGTTCTTTTATGAGTTTTGTCATCTGGCCCATGTCCGCCTGTATATAGATGGTTCCGATGGGTTCATTTTCCATTCGAACCACTTTGGTTAGATTTAATTCTTGGTTTTTGAAAACGGCGGTGTCTTTTTGAATCAATGGCGGCATTTCCGGTGGGTCAAGACCTTCTTTAACATAACCGGCCAGAAGGGTCCCCTGTGTCGTAAAAATCCACGCAGAAACAATGGACCCCTTTGTCTTGAGGAAGGAAAGGGTCTCCCGGGCATCCGCCCCATCGTCAAACAACAGTGCAGCGGTGCAATTGTAGGCCAGGACGTCTGCAATGGTGGACGTCTGGTCAAACATGGTTCGACGAATTTCCCATCGGTCATAGACCATGAACGCTGCGAAAGCCAAGACCAGGGTCGTTATGTTAATGGCCATGACGACCAAAAGGAATTTCTGTTTGATGGGTCTGTCTTTGTAAAACATCATGACTTTTTAACGGCCTTTCATAGCGTTTCCGGACTGTTGGGGTTTTTCGTCATGGACAATATGGGACATCCTGAGCAGCCTCGATCGGATTTTCAGCCCGGATTTATCAACAGCCGGCAGATTGACCATAAACCTCTTTTGGTTTTGTCCGTCCTTCGGCGGGTTAAAAGCGTGTACAAAAGATACCATTCCCCCCAGATGAACAAATCCTTCCATGTGGCCGACCGTCAGGATATGCTTGCCTCTGGCTTTCTGGAGAAGCGCTTTCACGGCTCTTTTTTCCCTGAGGCCAATAAAAAGCACCTTTAGGGAATCGTCCACATCCCCGGGGCTGGTGGGTGAAAAAACCTCCAGCTTTTTTCCCTTGATCGTTTTGCCCGACATGGGTTTCATTGCCTTATAAACTTCCGGAGCACCATAAACAGCCACTTTGATGGTATTTGAATCGGAAAAGACATTTTTCGGCCAGTCCACGAAAAGGAGAAAATTATAGAGATACAGGGCAGTGATTTTATGCTCTTGAGGCGTATGTAAATCAGAGGAAAGAGATGTCCGTGGCATGGTGATCCAGGACATGATCAGCAATAGGCAGAACAGCAGTCTTAAAATTTTCCAAAAGGCCTTTTTCATTATACTCAGCAGGTCACAGATCAGGGCCAGGCAGCCAGAAAATATCGGTCAATTTCATCCAGGGACGGCTTGAACCGGAGCGCCTTGTTCATTGCACAAATGACTTCCACGGAACAGATGGGAACCCAGAAAGCCTCCTCGGAAATCCGCTTTTGAGCCCTGGACAACCGGCTTCTTCTATCTCCCAACTCCCGGGAACCCTTTGCCTGCTCCAGAAGGCGGTTGATTTCAGGCGTTGTTCCGTAACAGGCACGAGACCCTTCAATGAAAAAATGGTTCAACAAGGCGCTGGCATCGAAAATGGAATAACTCCCCCAGGTCAGGAAAGCCAGCGGGATTTCCCCATTTAGAAACTTTGCATAGAGCCGGTCCCATTTCCCCATCATCCATTTGGGCTTTACCCGGATTCCCACGGCATCGAGATCCGTTATAATATTTTCGGCCGCGCTTTCGTTGTTAATGGCGTAAAAATCCACATCAAAGCCTGTGGGATAACCGGCTTTGGCCAGCATTTGCCGGGCCTTGGCAGGGTTGTAAGGGTACCGGGTCACGCGGTTTTCGTAACCGAAATGCAATGGGCTCACGACACTGTCCAACGGAACAGCGAACCCGTTAAAGGCATTATCGATGATTCTTTCCCGGTTAATGGCGTAATTCACCGCCTGGCGCACCCTTTTATCCATAAAAGGGGTGGCGCCGCTTCGCCCTTTGGCATCCATCACCAGAAAGTAGACCCGCAGAATATCCGTGCTGAGGATCTTCACTTGATCTGCCTGCTTTAAGAACGGCACCTGCTCGGGGTTGACGCTGCCGGAACGAATGAGGTCCACTTCTCCTGAAATGAGGGCTTCCATCTGCACAATGGTTTCCTTGATGACCCGGACTTTCAGTTTGGGAATTTTTGCGCTTCCTTTGGGCCCCGGGAAATACCGGGGATTGGCTTCAAAGTCCATCTCCCTGAAACCCATATTCGAGACCAGTCGGTACGGGCCGGTTCCCACGGGGTGCCGGCCAAACGCCTCTTTTCCCACTTTCCGGTAGTACCCGGGCGGATAGAGGAACAGAACATTTGCAAGCAGTTCGGAAAGAGTGGGAATGGGTTTGGCCAGCTCAATTCGAACCCTGTGATCGTCCAGCACGACCACGTCCTTTATGTCCTTCAGATATGGTGCCACCCGGGAATCCGGTTTCTTTAGTAGATCCAGGGAAAACTTCACCGCCGCCCCGTTGAAGGGTTCCCCGTTGTGGAATTTAACCCCTTTGTGAAGGGTCAGTTCCATATCACCATTGTCCAGGATCCTGTATGACCGTGCCAGACCGGGGACAATTTTACCGCTCGCAGGCTCCCTGTAAAGCAAGGTGTCTCCCCAGTTGTGATAGAGGGTCAATACCTGGCGGGTATTACTGACAGCCGGATCCAGACTTTTCGGCAGCGCTTTTCCCAGACAAACCACAAGGGTGTCCTTTTTGGTTTGAGAAAAAACATCGCCCCCCGTGTTCAGGCATAAAAAAAACATGCAAAAGGTCAAGAAAAACTTTATCATAACGGCATATCTCCTAGCGGAGTAGCTTTTGGACCGATTTTGGACCCCTGATTAAATGATCATTTACCAGCAAATCTAGCACTATGGCAAATAATTGTAAAGTGCTGTGCCAACTGAACATGAAGGAACTCGCCCATGCCAGACCTAAAGCCCGTTGAAACAATAATAGAGGCATTTCAAACCATCCTAAAGAAGGATGTTGATGTGGGCCTCTTGTTTGAAAAATCCAAGAGCCTCTACGATGCCCTGAACAAAAAGGAAAAAGAGGGCCTCTTTGAAACGATCATTGAACAGATGGAGGTCCTTCAAAAGGATCTACAGCCCACTTTAAGAAAACTGGTTATGTGCAAACCTGAAGACCCATCCTGGCCCCGCCTGATTTCACAACTGAGAACCATGGCCTATTCACCGCGCCTTGAGGTTTTCAAAAAAATCTCCCTCTCCCCGGGTGGGCTGAAATTTCTCCTGGATTTCCGGGGAGACCTTCTCGCCATTAACCGCCATGCCGACAGTGATCTGGGCCCTCTGGATTCGGATATTGTCTTTCTGTTCGAGATGTGGTTTCAGGAAGGCTTTCTCTACCTGGAGGAAATCACGCTGAACTCCGCTTACCGGCAGATCGCGCTCATCATGGATCGGGACCTGGTCCATCCCATGGCCCGCCTTGAGGAAATGGGGCAGCGCCTGGGCAAGGACCGACGCTGTTTTGCCCTTTACCACCGATTGATGCCCTATGAACCCATCATCTTCATTGAGGTGGCCTTGACCCGGGGGATTGCCCGCAGCATGGCGGAGATTATGGTAGACCCCGAAAACCGACCGGATGACACCCGCACCGACACGGCTGTTTTTTATTCCATCAACAATACCCAGAATGGCCTTGTGGGGCTCGGTATGGGCAAGATGCTGATCGGAAAAGTCGTGGCCTATCTCAAGGATGAAAACAAAAAACTTAAGAATTTTGTCACCTTGAGTCCCATCCCCGGCTTCTGGAAAGGGTTCCTGAAACCGATTCTGAAAGGAGATGACGATGGGTTCGCCCTTAAGCAAGATGATATCACCGGCTATTTCTCCAAGAAAGGGGCGCTAAAGATACTGGATCACGTCCATGACCCTGGCGCCGGTTCAACCGGTTTGTGCCGGGCACTCCTCTCCATTTTGGGCGGGACCGCATGGATAGAGGACGAAGATCTGAAAAAGGACCTGAAAAACCCCCTTCGCAGGATCGCCTACCACTACATCGCCGAAGAAAAAACGTCCCGGGATAAGCCGCTCAACCCCGTTGCGGGTTTTCATTTGGGAAACGGCGCCGCCGTTTCCGAAAAAAATGTGCATTTTCTGGCCAATCCCTCGCCCAAGGGGCTGCGAGAATCCTGCGGGGTCATGGCCAACTATATTTACACCCCCGGCTGGCTCGGGCAGATCAGACGGTCATTCGGGTGGATCGATCGGGTGGAAATCAGGGGATTTTTTGGAAAAGGCCCTTGAAATCAGGGTGTTTCTCTTTTGTCTTGACAATCATTCACACCGTTGGTATTTAGTTACATTGTAGCTAAATCATAGCCGTCAGAAATTTCTGCTTTCACTTTATAGAAAAGATGACAACCGCTATTTCAGGATAAACATTTACAGGAGGTCATGAAATGGATATCACACCCGAACTGATGGAAATTGTTGGCCAGGAGAACGTATTTGATGATCGCGTCGAGTGCTTGAGTTATTCTCGGGATCTTTCCGTGCACGAGGGGGTTCCTGACGCGGTGGTCTTTGCCTATACCACGGAACAGGTCTCCGCCATCATGCGGCTGGCCAATGAGAAAAAGATTCCGGTAACCGTGCAGGGTTCCGGAACCGCCACAACCGGAGCATCTTTACCCGTTGAAGGCGGCATCCTCCTGGACCTTCACCGCATGAACAACATCTTGGAAATCGACAAAGACAACTTCTATGCCCGGGTGGAGCCGGGCGTCATCTGCCTTCAACTGAACACCCAACTGGGGAAACAGAACCTCATGTTCCCCCCCAACCCCGGCAGCGAGGCCATCGCCACCATCGGGGGCATGATGTCCACCAACGCCAGCGGTCACCGGGCGGTCAAATACGGAACCGCAAGGGACTATGTCAAGGATCTCAAAGTGGTCATGGCGGATGGCACCGTCATCGACACCGGCTTCAAAACCCCCAAGTCCGCGTTTGGTTATGATCTCAACCGGGTCTTCGCCAGTGCCGAGGGAACCCTGGGGGTCATAACGGAGATCACCGTCAAGATTCAGGTCCTCCCGGAATACAACGCCCTCGCCCTGGCCATTTTTGACGACCTGTTTGCGGCAGGTGCCGCCGTCACCGACATCATCGGGAGCGGTATTCAGCTCACCGCCTGCGAAATTCTCGACAAGTACAGCCTGAAAGTGGTGGAAAAAGCCATTGAACGGGATATTACCGGCATCGAGGCCATGCTGATTATTGAGTCGGACGGGATCAAGGAAACCGTTGTCAAAGACATGGAGCGGATCAACGAAATCTGTAAAAAACACCAGGTCAAGGAGTTCACCTGGTCCGATGATCCGGCAAAAGCCGAAGAGATCATGGCGGCCCGGGGAAAGCTGGTGCCGACGCTGTCCCGAATCAAACCGGGGAACCGGCTGGTCGCCATTTCCGAAGACCTGGGCATCCCCCCCACCAAGATTCCGGAAGTCATCAAACGGGCCCAGGAAATATCCCAGAAGTATGATCTTTTGATGACCACCTTCGGCCACATCGGCGACGGAAATGTCCACACCACCATGGTCACCGACATGCGGAGCAAGGATGAATGGGATCGGTTGCGGCCCGCAGCCGATGAACTGGCCGATCTGGCCCTCGAAATGGGGGGTACCATCACCGCCGAACACGGAACGGGTCTGGCCCGGGCACCTTACATCGAAAAACAGCTGGGACCGGCTCTGGATGTGATGCGGTCCATCAAAAAGGCCCTGGATCCCAACAATATCATGAATCCGGGGAAAATGGGCCTGGAGAAAAAAGAATACGATATTTACGATCACTTCGCTTTTCAACCGCTCATCGACCATCCGGAAGGCGTCAATTCCTATGGAAAACGTGTTGATGACGAACTTCTGGCCTGCATCTGCTGCGGGTTCTGCCGCCTGGGCTGCCCCACCTTCGGCATCACCCACCGGGAAAGCAAAAACGCCAGGGGCCGCAATGTGCTGGCCTTCAATTACCTAAACGGCACCATCGAACCTTCAAAGGAATTTGTGGAGTCCTTTTACACCTGCGCCACCTGCCAGTCCTGTACCTATTTCTGTCCGGCCCAGGTGAAGGTGGACGAAATCGTTGAAAGCGTTCGGGAAAAACTTTTCCAGGACGGTCTGGCGCCCGAATCGGTATTGGCGGTGCAGAATAATATCACCAAGACCGGGAACGTGTATGCCAGCGCCAGGGAAGACCGGATCGACATCTACCCGCCCACCCTCAAAAAGCTGGTGGAGAGTGCAGCGCTCAAACCCCAGGCGGAAACGCTGCTTTTCATGGGGTGTGTCCCCAGCTACCTGGACATGAAAATGGTCCCCAGCCTGATCAAGCCGCTGGATGCCGCAGGGGTGGACTACACCACCCTGGCCACCAACGAGACTTGCTGCGGGTTCCCCCTCTTTCTCATGGGGGACCGTGAAGGGTTTAAGGATGCCGGGGAAAAGCTCATTAGCAAAATCAAGGCCACGGGCGCCAAAGAGTTGGTCACACCCTGTGCCGGCTGTTACAAAACATTTGCCAAACTCTATCCCGAAATCGGCGATTTGGGCGTGGACATCTATCATTCGGTCCATTATCTCGAAAAATTGATCAACGACGGGCGCATAAAGCTGAAAGGGGATTTGGGCAAAAAAGTGACCTATCACGATCCCTGCGACCTGGGCCGGGCCTTCAAGATTTTTGAAGAACCCCGCAATGTCATTCAAAGCGTGCCGGGGGTCGAATATGTGGAAATGGCCCGAAATCGGCTTCGGGCCCGTTGCTGCGGTGCCGGCGGTGGCATGCAGGCCAATGATCCGGACTTGGCAGTGGCCATGGCCGCTGAAAGGGTTCGGGATGCCATGGCCGTGGGGGCGGACATCATTGTCTCCGGTTGCGCCGCCTGTAAAGACAATCTGAAGAAGGGCGTCAAAGCCATCCCCAAAAAAGAACGGGGGAAAATGAAGGTGATGGATATCACCGAGATGGTGGCAAAAGCGCTGGATCAATAGGAAGAAGGATCCCATGACGAAAAAAAACAAAGGCACTTTCAAGAAGATCGCCGCGACCAAGACATGTAAAAAGATCATGGCCGACCACTTCTATGAACTGGATGAAGCGGCGCGGTCCGGCAACCGGAAAATCGCCTGGTGCACCAGTGTGGGCCCGGCGGAACTGCTGCGGGGAATGGGATTTCTGGTCTATTTCCCTGAGAACCACGGCGCCATGCTGGGGGCCACCCGCATGTCCACGGACCTGATTCCCTATGCCAATGCGCAGGGGTACTCACCGGATATCTGCTCTTATCTCACATCGGATGTGGGAAGTTACTTGCAGAAAAAAAGCCCCCTTACCATGGCCTACAATATTGAATCGGTACCCAAACCCGACGTGCTGGTGTTCAACACCAACCAGTGCCGGGACGTGCAAGACTGGTTCGCCTGGTATGCCAGGGAGCTGAAGGTACCGCTGGTGGGGGTCCATACCCACCGGGATATCGGGGACATCGGCTCGGTTCAGGTCCAGGACATCGGCAGCCAGATCGAGGATATGGTCCCCCAACTGGAGGCTGTGACAGGAGAGAGGCTGGACATGGACCGATTCAAAGAAGTTCTGGCCTATTCCAGACGAACCTCCGAGCTCTGGCGGGCCTGCCTGGAATCGGCGGGTGCTGTTCCCTCTCCCTGGACTTTTTTTGACGCCACCATCCACATGGGTCCTGCCGTGGTGGCCCGGGGCACAAAGGAGGCGGTCGACTATTACGAGCTTCTGTTGCCGGAACTGCAGCAACGGATCAAGGACGGTGTGGCCGCCGTAGAAGGCGAAAAACACCGAATCTACTGGGAAGGGATGCCCATCTGGGGAAAACTACGGGCCCTCTCGGATCAATTTGCATCGCTAAACACCTGTGTGGTGGCATCCACCTACTGCAACAGCTGGATATTTGACCAGCTGGATCCGGCAGCCCCTTTCGAGAGCATGGGTCGGGCCTACACCGAACTTTTTATCGTCAGAGATGAACCCTTTAAGGAACAGTACATCACCGATTGCTTCGAAAAATACCAATTTGACGGCATTCTTTTTCACGACGCCAAGACCTGCCCCAACAATTCCAATAACCGCTACGGCATGCCGGAGCGCTTAAGCCAAAAGCTGGAAGTACCGGTGCTCACCATTAACGGGGATTTGTGTGACCTCAGGTGTTACTCCGAGGAACAGGCCAAAACCAATATTGAAGCCTTCATTGAACAATTGGAAGAGTAGGGGGCAGGATAAAATCGGTGGGTTCTAAAGAAAAATAATGCAAAATCAACTGTATGTGGGTGTCGATATCGGTGCCTCTCGCACCAAAGTTGCCATTCTTAACAGGGACAGACAGCTCATCGGCCATTCGGTCGGAAAATCGGGGACGGATTTCGGGAAAACCGCCGATATGGGTTTGGATGATGCGTTGTTAATGGCCGATGCCGACCGGAAAGATATCATCAACTGTGTCTCCACCGGGTATGGCCGAAAAAATGTTTCGTTCAGTACGGACACCAAAACAGAAATCGGGTGTCATGCCAGGGGATGTTACCACTATTTCCCAATGGCCATGACCATCATTGATATTGGCGGACAGGACAACAAAATCATCAAGATAGACGAAAGGGGCCGGCGTCTCAATTTCAAAATGAACCGGAAATGCGCCGCTGGAACCGGGGCGTTTTTGGAAGAGATGGCCATGCGTCTGGACATTCCCCTGGAAAAGATGAACGATTTTGCCCGCCAATCGGAAGAAATGGTGGAATTGGGGAGCTATTGCACGGTTTTTTCAGGGACTGAAGTTCTGGAAAAAATCAGGCAGGGGAAGACGGTTGCCGCCATTGTCAAGGGGCTTTTTTATTCGGTCATCAAACGGGTTCTTGAAATGGATTCACTGACCCAAACGGTGGCCATGACCGGGGGTGTGGTGGCCCACAACCCGTATCTTATCGAAATGGTGGAAGAAACCACCGGAAAAAAGATCCTGGTGCCCGAATACCCCCAATTGA
>Ga0233431_1006446_pt1 | contig 10559 bp, 14 predicted proteins | sample SI_118_April2016_FD_179867 | JGI IMG/M metagenome (GOLD analysis project Ga0233431, IMG submission 179867) | Seawater microbial communities from Saanich Inlet, British Columbia, Canada - SI_118_April2016_200_MG | ecosystem: Environmental > Aquatic > Marine > Inlet | place: Canada: British...
CTTTAATTTGTTCTTCATCTCCTTCTGAATAAGCATCTATAATTTCTTTGAATGTAATTCCTTTCTTCTTCATGTAATTCAATGATAAAGCCCAGTTATGGAATGCACTACCAAAACAAACACTACCATCTTGAACATTTGTTTGCCATTTTTCTCCATATTCTTCTTCTGCAATTTCTTTAATTAACTTATTAACACTTGTAATAGTTTTAACAAATCTTTCTTGCATTGCTTCAGGAGTTAATTGCAATTCTTTAATTAGTCTATCAACTTTATTGATAAAAAGAATAGGTTTAACTCTTTCTCTCAAAGCTTGTCTTAATACTGTTTCTGTTTGTGGCATTATACCTTCAACAGCACAACATAAAACAATTGCTCCGTCGACAGCCCTCATAGCTCTTGTAACGTCTCCACCAAAGTCAACGTGTCCAGGAGTATCAAGTAAGTTAATTAAATATTCTTGACCTTCAAAATCATGCACCATATTAACTGCTGCAGTATCAATTGTAATTCCTCTTTCTTGTTCATCCCCATGAAAATCTAACTGACATGCTTTTCCTGCTAAATCTTCACTCATCATACCGCATCCAGACAACAAATTGTCAGAGAAAGTTGTTTTCCCGTGATCAATATGTGCTGCAATAGCAATATTTCTAATTTTCGTTTGATCTTCCATTAATCTGGTTACTTTTTCAACCATTTTTTCAGCCATAAATATTACCTCCATTGGAAAAAGTTGGGAAGGTTTAGAATATATGCAAGATTAAGAAGGTAAAAACCTTCCAAACCATCCAAACTCCAAACCTTCCAAACCTTTATTATCTTGTATGTTTGTCATGAACTACATCATAACTATGCAATTCATTTTCTTCAAACCATAAACTTACTTCGTTTTCTGCTTCTTCTGGTGTTCCTGAAGCATGAATTAAATTTTTGATTGAAATGCCTTTGTTGTCTGCATATGCATAAGAATGCACTGCAAAATCTCCCCTAATTGTTCCTGGCAATGATTTCCTAGGTTCTGTTTCACCAGCCATCTTTCTTACGATTGATACTGCTTCAACACCTTCTAAAACAATTGCAAGTACTGGACCAGAGATCATGTATTCTTCTAAACTTTTGTAAAAATCTTTTTCAACATGTGCACTATAATGTTTAGATGCAAACTCTTTGTTCATCCATACCATTTTCATGCCCATGATTTTTAGACCTGCTCTTTCAAGCCTATGAAGGATCTCTCCACACAGACCACGTTCAACTGTGTCTGGCTTCAATAATACTAATGTTTTTTGAATCATTTTTTCACCCACTTACTTTTTGGTTTTCTTTGTTGTTGCTTTAGTTGTTGGTTTTTTTGCTGATTTTTTCAAATCATGAGTTATTTTTGTCCAGTTTGTTGTGTGTGGCTTCTTGCCTAATTTCAACATATTTTTCTCACACTTTGTTGAACAATAATAAAATATTTTACCATCAACTTTTACGTACATTTTTCCTGTTCCCTTAGGGATTATTTCCCCACAAAAGGTGCAATTCATTGTGAATACCTCCTTGAAAAAAGGTTAAAAAGGTTTGATTTATAGATGGTCAAGATGAATAAAAATCCACATAACCTTCCTAACTCTAACCCTTTAATTCCTTTAATTATTGTGATCCTCTTCCTGCTTTTGTTAGTCTTTTTGCTTCAATTTCTGTTTCTCTAAGCATCAAGACATCACCGACTTGAACAGGTCCTTTAACATTTCTTCTGATGATTTTATTTACATCTCTTCCTTCTAAGATCTTACATCTTACTTGAGTTGCTTCACCTCTTGTTCCTGTTCTTCCAATGACTTCTTCTACACTAGCAGAGACAGCCAATGAAAAAGTAACTCCGCCTTTCTTTACTTCTTCTTCTTTTCCTTTTTTAGATAATTTTTTTCCTACCATTTTTATTTCTCAGTTAAAATTATGCTAATTCTTTTAGGATAGCTTTTGCATCTCCTTCTACAGTTATAGCAACTGCTGTTGTACCAACTTGTAAACCTGCTGCTGCCCCTAGTTCTTCTTTTGTGCCAACTTTAAAGCATTTAACGCCTTTTTCTTTACACAATAAAGGTAAGTGCATTACAACTTCAGGTGGTTGTACATCTGATGCGTAAGCAATTAATTTTGCTTGTCCTCTTTCAATAACTTTTGTAGCTTCATTTGCTCCTTTCTTAATTTTTCCTGTTGTTCTTGCAATTTCAATAGCTTCTAAAACTTTATCAGCCATTTCTTTACTTATTTCTTCTGCCATGTTATTTACCTCCTCACTAAATTTTAACAATATGATCATAAAAATATAAGATTAAAAGAATTTCTTTTAACCTCCTTCAGACAACTCTGCCCTCATTAATCATAGGTTATTACATTGAATTGATGAGGTGTTTATAAATGTTACTATAAATATAGTAACAGTTTGGATTAGATTCAAAATGTTACTAAAATTCATTTAGTAATAATTTGAAACTTACTTCAAAACCGTACTACAATTTCCACAGTAAAAGTTTAAATAACTAATATGTTAAATAGAATTAATAGCATTTTTCTTCATTTGTTTGTAAATTGACAGGTCATGATTATATTTTGGAATTAAAACATCATTACAATATTCCCACCCATTTGTATTAGGTTCAAAAACCCACAAGTTACCAAGATCATCAAGATTACGCTGTGTTGTTGTGTATGCTGAAAATCTTTTAGTTTTAGTTCCAAATTTAATATCCCTTAACACATCTTCTACATCAAGATCTTGTTTTGTTGGTTTACCCCATTCAAAAACATTTACAAAATACTTCCAATGCGTCCCATATAACCTCAACAGATCATTATTTGCTGTTGATTTTTTTGTAATTGGATAAATTGTAACAAGACAATCATCATTAAAAGAAGTATCCATTAAAAAAGAATATGATCTTGAAACCTCAGAAACATGTTTAATTCTTCTCATTCCTTTCTCTTGCAAAAGATCATCAATATTCTGAATCATGTAAATAAAGAAATACACCATTAGTTTTAAGTTTTGCCATAAATCAATGAGTATTGATAAAAAAATATTCCGATTAGAATAACTCTTTCAGTAAGGTTTATAAGGTACAATAAAGAAATCTGTTGTTATGAATAGAAATATCTATGTGAATGCAGTAGAAAGTATTTTAGAAAGTATTCAATCAACACAACCAACTGAATTTAGTAGATTAATAACTAGAATGAGAGGTTATACTCCCCCACATAGAGTTATTGCATCAGGAATAAACAAAGGAGAACTTGCAGAACTATGTTTAGTTTATGGTACAGAAAGAAATGAAGATCCAACATTTTGGTATATGACAAGAAGAGGAGATAAAGTAATTATGGGACAAACAGGTCTTGTCCAATCATATGAACAATGTAATACTGAAGGTAATCTAAATACAATAATTGAAAGAAGTAATGGTTATGGACATTTTAGATCTGATAAGGAAGAGCTTTCATTAGGTGATGAAAAATTAAAAATAGAACTTGATAGAATTTATAATGCAATTTCTCAATTAACTTTTTATGAAGAAGATAAAAGAGATTTATTTGAATGGAGATCTGATCAAGTTATTGCAAGATTTGGGGAATTTGGAAAATTTTTTGATGATGATCAAATAATTCCAGAATATAATGATACAATGGTTGTGTTAACTGCTTCTCAAGGATGTTTTGGAAATTGTATTGGATGTCCAGAAAAAGGTGGAAAATATTTTGCTTCAAATATTGAACAACTTTATGAAAAATTAGAACGAGCAAGAAGAGTTGTAGAAAAATATCATGGTAACCATATGAGTAGCATGAATGAAGGGTTCATAAATGCATCTGACATATTATTAAATTATTTTACATCTCAAAAAAACACAAATATTCCTGATCCAATTACTATAGTAAAAGCATTTTATGATCTATTTCCAGAGATACAAAAGATGTATGGATTTGTTGGAACCCCAACAGTAAATTCAACACCAGAACATTATCTGAAAACTTTACATGAAAGTGGATTAAACAGAGTTTTAATTGGCATAGAGACAGCGCATGATGCAACTTCTGCATTTTTAGGTAAACCATTTAGTACAGAACAAAAAGGTAAAGCCATCAGAAAATTACAAGAAGCTGGATTCAGAAAAATAAAAGGGATAGTAATGGTTGGAGCAACAGGACAAGGATTTTATGATGATAATGGAAAATTCCAATCAAGCTGGGATGCATTAGAAGAAACTGCAGAATTTATGAAACAAAATATGAGATCATTAATGTTCAAAGAAAGAGCAGATAAAGTAATTATTTCTAGGTATGTAAAAGCAGAAGGAACTGAACTAAAAAAATTACATGAAGAAGGTAAAGTAGTTGTTCCATTTTCATCTGAATCAGAACTTGAAAAACAAGTACAATGGCTTGTTTCAGAAATGAGAAAAGCACAAATAGATGTTGAAGCAGGATATGAAGTAGCATTAGAAAAAAGAAGACGATTAGTTGCTTAAGTTTAAAATAAAATTAAAATCATGATTTATTTTTTATCCCAAATCATGTTCTGTATCTTGAATCCCTAAAATTGTATGTGTGGAATCTATGTTCATATTAATCACACTACCATAACATTTATCTTCACCAGTTTTAGCACCAGCAAAAGTATTGATTCCAACTAAATTATCATAAATAAATCCAGGCATCATAACACACATAAAAGAATTTCCATGATAAGGTAATTGAGAAACAGCTTCACTATATGTTGAATGCAACATTTTCATAGCAAAATCAAGAGTTGCTTTTGAATCATTTAATAAATCAACTTCTTCTTGTAGCATTAAACCTTCTTGATGCTCATCTACTTTAAAACCCCTACCAATATGTTGAGTTATCATAGGATAAGAAATATCAACTAATTGAAAAAGACGAACTATTTGGCTGTCAGGAGAAGCATAATCTAAATTAATATTATTGTAAATAAATTTAGTAAATTCGGAAAAGTTTTTGGTCATATCATCTCCTGTAAGAAAATCATCAACACTTAAAGGAGACCAATCTCTTTGTTGTAATTTAGGAATAGAATTTAAATAATCAACTGCTGCATGAATAAAGTTAGGAACAAATTTACCTTCAAAATCATAGATCTCTTCTTTGTTCACTTTATATTGAAAGAATCTGGTTTCTTCATCTCCATACCTTTCATCATAACTACCACCCAGAGATTTTTCTTGCATTCTTGCTATAACTTGATCTAATACTTCAACAAATCTATCCTCAGAAACACCATTTGGTACATATTTCATAATGTATAAATTTTCCACGTCATGTAAATTTAATCTCCATCTGAAAGAATCTGCTGCTTTATCTAATCCTCTACCAAAAAAATTAGGACCTAATGCTGTTTCTACTTGTTTAACTAAAACATTATTTCCTGATTGATCATCCCCTGACATAAAACAAGGGAATAATTATACTTTTTTAAATTTTATCCAATAACTTTATATTCTCTAATAGTTATTTCCCATTCATGGTCAGAATCAACTTAATCAATCCCAAATATTTAGCAGATCAACATTTAATAGCAGAATATGTTGAAATATTAATGTTGTTAGGTTATGTTAAAAAATATCCCATTGTTGATGAGAAAAAGATACCAAGAAATTACTGTTTAGGCAAGGGCCATATTATATTTTTCAAAAATAAGTTAATGTATTTGAGAAAAAGACATGAGTTATTAAAAAAAGAGATGCAAAAAAGAAAATATATAACAGAAAAAACAATTAATCTTAATAAATTTTCAAAAGCATTAATTAATGATTGGAAACCAACTGGTAAAGACAAAAAGATAATTAAAAAAAGATTATTATGGAAGATTTTTAATAAGATTGATTATTACAGGTATTATGGACAAAAAAGAACAAGAAAGTTTTGGAAGGAAATGATTGAAAATGCAATTTAGAAAAAATAAAGAAGTAGTAAAAAGAAATAATAATTTAAAAGTTCAAGAAGATAATAATCAAAAGACTCAAGAAAAGAGTAAAAGTAACAGTACAACACATCGTGTTCAAAAGTTATTATCTAATTATGGTTATTGTTCTAGACGAAAGGCGGAAGTATTAATTGAAGAAGGTAGAGTTAAGGTTAATGGTAAAACAATTTCAATTGGGGATAAAGCAAGTAAAAGAGATAATATTTCTGTTGATGGAAAACATGTTAACAAGGAGCAAAAAGTTTACATTATATTTAACAAACCTATTGGTTGTGTTACTGCCTTAAAAGATGATAAATATAAAACAGTAATTGACATTATTAAAACTAAAGGATCAGGTATGAAGAATAAAGAAATTAATGAAAGAATTTTTCCAATTGGAAGACTTGATTACAACACATCAGGATTATTATTGTTAACAAATGATGGTGACTTTGCAAATAGCATAATGCACCCAAGATATGAGATTAAAAAAACTTATTTAGCAGGATTATACAATCCAATTAATGATAAACAGGTTGAAGAAATTGAAGATGGTGTTGAATTAGATGATGGTATAACAAGCCCATCAAAAGTAAGAAAGATTGATGAAAAACATATTGAGATAACAATTCATGAAGGGAAAAATAGAATTGTTAGAAGAATTCTTAAAAAGTTAGATCTAAACGCAAGATTCTTGAAGAGAATAAGAATAGGTAAATTATTATTAAGTGACCTTAAAGAAGGCAGGTTTAGAATGATGAATGAGAAAGATAAGAAATTAATATTTGAATAAATAAAGAAACTGTTATTCTTAAAAAGGTGATTATTGTTTTGTTACTTCAATAACAAATGAGAAACTCATAGTTGATGGAACTTTAACTTTTTGTATTAAAGATTCAACTTCAAAATCATATTTTGCAAATTCATCTCTATACATATCAACACATTGATCATCAGACATATTCCCATAATTAGTTTGAATAAAAAACATATGATCAGATAATGTACATAGTTTTTCAACCATTGGTCTATTAACTCCAGCATATCTATTATTTACTACATGCCTACCAACAATTAATTCATGCCTAGTTTCATAATCAAAAACATCTTCTTGACAAAATAAATCAGGATTTAAAGCATTTAAAACTGCTCTCTCTTTTGCCTTTTCAATAGCATATTCACTTGAATCAATACCATTATATGAAAAATGAGAATTATCACCCATGTTTAAATTCAAATATGAACCTAATAATCCAGAACCACAACAAGGTTCAAAAACATCATTAACTCCTTCTAATGCTTCAAGCATTTTTACAAACAATAACCTATTAGGATAATAATTCACACAATCAATAAAATCATCAAAACCAGTTTTTGAAAATTCCCGATAATATTCTTTAGGATCTTTTATTTTATGAACTCTTATGTGTTCATCACTAATTTGGGTTAAGGATTTAGGAACAACACCATTCTTTCTGAAAAAGTCATCTATGTTTGCCATAACCAAAAGAATACCAGTTTATTTTATAAATTTATCCAGAACAAGTAGTTACAACCACGATACATTAATTCAATAATATTTATATAACATACAAAAACCCCAGATAACATAAAATAATATAATAAAAACAAATGAGGGTGTAAACATGGAAACTAATACTTATGAAACAAAAGTTGGCTTAGCAAAGATGTTGAAAGGTGGTGTGATAATGGATGTTGTTACAGCTGACCAAGCAAAATTAGCAGAAGAAGCAGGAGCAGTTGCTGTAATGGCTCTTGAACGTGTACCATCAGATATAAGAGCAGATGGAGGAGTTGCAAGAATGTCAGATCCTAAAATGATCAAAGGGATTCAAGCATCTGTTACAATTCCAGTCATGGCTAAGACAAGAATAGGTCATTTTGTTGAAGCGCAAATTCTAGAAGCATTAGAAATTGATTATGTTGATGAAAGTGAAGTGTTAACACCTGCTGACGAGAATGCACATGTTAACAAACATAATTATAAAGTCCCATTTGTTTGTGGTGCAAGAAATTTAGGAGAAGCTTTAAGAAGAATTAATGAAGGAGCTGCTATGATTAGAACAAAAGGAGAAGCAGGCACAGGAAATGTTGTTGAGGCTGTTCGTCATATGAAACAAATGACTTCAGAAATTACAGCATTAAAAGAGATGGATGATTCACAATTACAAAATAAAGCAGAAGAATACAAAGTTCCTGTTGAGCTTGTTAAACAAGTTAAAGAATTACAAAGATTACCAGTAGTAAATTTTGCAGCTGGTGGGATTGCAACTCCAGCAGACGCTGCTTTAATGATGCAGCTTGGTTGCGATGGTGTTTTTGTCGGTTCTGGAATATTCAAAAGTTCAAATCCTGCAGTTCGTGCAAAAGCAATTGTAGAAGCAACAACTCATTTTAATAATGCAAAAATAGTTGCAGAAGTTTCAGAAGGTTTAGGAGAAGCAATGGCAGGTCTTGAAATTGACAAGTTAGACGTAAAGATGGCAGAAAGAGGCCAATAATTATTTTGCTACCTTTAAAATTATAATAACAATAATAATTGAAGAAATAACAACCTGGCCAGATGAGCCGAAGGCGAATAGGATTTTTTCGACTAAGAGGAGAAAAAGTCCGTCTGTGCCATGATTGTTGTTATTTATTCAATCATATAAAACTTTGAAATAAATAAGATGAAAATAGGCATATTATCTCTTCAAGGAAGTTTTCATGAACATATTGTAGCTCTAAAAAAATTAAATATTGAAACTACACAAATAAAACTTCCTGAACAATTAAATGATATAGATGCATTGATAATTCCAGGTGGAGAATCAACAACTATTTTACAATTATTAGAAAAATATAATTTTAATCTACAAGAATTTAACAAACCAATTCTTGGAACATGTGCAGGGTGTATTATTCTAGCTGAACTAGGATTAATAGACATCAAAGTTAAAAGAAATGCATATGGTTCACAAATATATTCTTTTATTGATGAGATTTTGATAGGAGAAAAAAAAATTAAAGGAGTATTTATTAGGGCTCCAAAGATTTTAGAGATAGGAAATAATGTGGAAATATTAGCAAAACACAATGATATCCCTGTACTTGTAAAAGAAAACAAGATCTTAGCTGCAACATTCCATCCTGAGTTAAGCAATGATTTGGATATTTATGAATTATTTTTTAATTTTAATTTATAATACCACCAAATGCCTGAGAACAATGCAAATGTTATTGTAATTATCCAAGTCTGCCAAGGAGCTCCAAGATAAGTACTAATCAATAATCCAATAATTGCTGCACTTGACCATAATATCTTTAATGTCAACATTATATCAAAGCTTTCTTTTGTTTTATGATAATTAAATAAACTTGCACCACCAATTCCAATCAATGCAGCTCCCACTAATCTTGCCATTACTAATTCTGCACCAATAACATTAAATCCAAATAATCCTAACAAAAAAGAAGGGAAAAATAATAAAGGAATTGCAAATATCATATCAACAGTAAAATGAATTGCAAACCATACCCTTAATGATTTTGGAACTTCCTTTAATTTATTTATTTTTGCCATTTTGATTATATTAATTACTTTTTTGCTACCAATTTCTTTTTCTTAGTTTTGGGTTTTGATTCTATTGTTTCTTCTTTGTTACAACATTCAGCCTTAACATATTGTTGATTATAAACATAACCAATCCTTGATAAATGGAAAATAGCTAACAATAATCCTAATAATGATGCAATTATATCAACCAATATCAAGAATAACAAAAATGAACAACCAAGCATCAATAGATTAACAAATAATCCTTTAGTTTTATTCACAAATAAAAATACAATATTAATTAACAATAATGGAACTAAAACATATGGGAAATAATATGGCTCAACAAAAAAACCAAACAAAAATAATAAAAGAACAACCCCAATAATAGCTAATTGTATCTGCATTAATAATTTTCTTTCCATTTTATACTTCGCCCCCATCTACAATTTGCACATTAATATTTTGTTCAGTTCCTAAATCATTAGAGTCAGATCCTGAATTTTTATCATAATTATTTCCAAATTCATCATCTTCAGCTTCTTGCATTAATGATACAATATCTTTAGTGTTAAAAAACATCTTAAACAAAGCATACCTTGGTCTAATCTTAACACCTTCTCTCCACATCTTTGATACAGCACCTATAACACTAAATAAATTTCCAGGTCCATCTTTTTCATCAATATGTACCCAATGAGGACCTTCAATCCTATCTCCTTCTACTTTCAGATTCATATATGTAATAAAGTTATACAAGACATCATAATCAATTGTGATAGAAATATCTTCTTTTTCTGGCATATCATCATCAATTTTCACAGCAACATCAGGATTAATTTTCATGTATTTTTTTGCAACAATTGAATTATCTTCAGCATCAACTAACTCAATCATAACATCAAAACTACCACCATATTTGTTTGCAAGTCTATTGATAACTTCCATTTTACCTTCATCAGCTTTAATATCAGCAATTTCTTTTGCATCTGGTCCAAATGAGTTCTTTTTTGTCAACTGAAAATCAAT
>Ga0233431_1006447_pt1 | contig 10558 bp, 11 predicted proteins | sample SI_118_April2016_FD_179867 | JGI IMG/M metagenome (GOLD analysis project Ga0233431, IMG submission 179867) | Seawater microbial communities from Saanich Inlet, British Columbia, Canada - SI_118_April2016_200_MG | ecosystem: Environmental > Aquatic > Marine > Inlet | place: Canada: British...
TGTAGTTAAACTCATTAATATATTGAGTTACTAAATTGTGATCTTCGTAGATAACAGAGATATTCTCGTAATTTTTCTTAGCTTGTTTACTCCAATTATAAGAACCAGTCACAATAATATTATTATCGATAATGCAAAACTTATTGTGCATTATCCCATTTTCTTGATTAGAGCCATCAATCCAATACACAGAACCACCAGCAATAGTGAGTAAATCAAAATCTATTGTACTCCCTTTATTGATATGGTCATTAATGAGAACTAATTCTACTTCAATATTATTTTTAGCTTTATTACACAATAGATTAAAAATGATTTCATCTGTAAACCACGCAACAGCAATTCGGATTGATTTCTCAGATTTATCTAATTCAGCAATAATTTGCTTTTGAATATTTTCGAAATAGGCTTTTATTTCCATGATTTATTTTATTCTGTTTACTTTTTGAAGCTATTCAAATCCAATATACTAAATCAGACCTTTATCATTTTCATTTATTATATATAAAATGCTTAAATCTCTTTAGACTTTTTCATGCTAAGTCCAATACCGAATTAGTTTACATTCATTTCTTTTAGGATTTTGTAATGGGAGTAATATTAGTTAGTTTAGAACTTTTTGACATAATTTTAAGATATTCCATTATTTTTTGATTTATCCATAATTCGCTTATATCATCATTAAAAGTACTAACGTTAAGAATTTGAAGATGAAATATTTGATCATTAGGTGAAAGCATATTCCCACGAAGTAAGAATTTATTTTTCTTTATTCTCCATCGAACAGATTTTGGAGAAATAGGTTTATCAAGTTCTCTCTTGCCATTTGCATCACATTTAATCCACTGGTTTGCTCCAGCAAGATCTCCAAGAAATATGTGAATTGTCATATCTGATTTTGGGAGTATAACTGCTATTTTGCCAATTTTACTGATATAAATTTTAAATTGGCCCAAAAAATTAGGACCATCTACTAACAATTCTTTTGACATTGCCCATTTTATATTTTTTTCAATGCCGGTGATTTTTCCAAGTGCTGATAATAATCCCATTTTAAATCCAATACATAATAAAACATAGTATTAACAATAATGACATCATTTAAAAAGGCGAATATGGTAATCAAATAAACATTAGATTATCGAAGCCTAATCCATTGCAATGCCACAATAATTTATGATATTAGGCTTAATATATCCTATTAATTATGAACTCCTCGATATTTCTGGTAAAAAAATCTCCCGACTGATTAGACGAGAGAATAATGTACCGAGGGCGAGAATCGAACTCGCATGGAATAAAATTCCGAGGGATTTTAAGTCCCTTGTGAAGTCTGATTAATTACTGTATTTTCATATATTTAAAGAATGCGTTCTCTAAAACCTGTTCTCTATTGATACAAAAATATAATCAATTAACAAGCATTAAGCTATATTTATATAAGGACTTACTTGGTAACTGGATATATTTGACATTGGGTTGATCATATTTATTCCGTCAGTTACTAAATCTGGGAAATCTTCAGTTAACCTATTGAACTCAAATCTTGCGTATTTACTGGTTTCACCGATTGTGGTATGCCCCATAAGCTTCTGCACCAAAAATAAGTCACGAGTTGCTAAGTATGTCCTCAGTCCGAAAGTGTGTCTAAATGAATGCAGGCACTTATCAAAAATCCCTGCTTCTTTTTGCGCATTCTTTATTGCTCTACTGATAGAATCACCATTCTTATACTTCGCCTGCATCTCTTTATTTATACACTGCAATTCTTTACACATGGGAATGGAAAATGGTCTATTGGTTTTATAGTTTGGGGCAGAAATTTCATAGTAATTGCCATTAACTTCACCTAAGAAAGCTTCATCTTTTCTTAATCCTGTTGATCGGTAGAAGTGAGCAATTTTCTTCATAAATGGAGTTAGAAATTGACACATTGCCTCATATTCAGAATTACTTAAATACTTTGGTGGTTTGAAATTCGTTTTGATCTTTTGAACTTTTACTTTGGGATTTACATAATCTCTATCTTTGCACCAATTGATAAAAGCTCTAATATGACGTAAATTTTTATTAATAGTATCGGGAGTAATATTTTCATTTCTCAATTTGAAGAATGAAACATACTGATCAATATGGCTTACACTAATATTTTCAATTTCGATATTTCCAATTGCTTCAATTAAGTAGTTAATAGAGCGTGAGTAGGTTTTTATAGTAGAGATTTCAAGTTCATTTTGTTTTGCAATAATAAACTTTTCACCAATCACTTTTATTGTGCTATTTGATTCATTCTTTTGAATATCATCCAGCCAATATAAATAATATTCTTTCCCTGCTTTAATATCATCAAGTACTTTAAGAACTTCAATATTCCGTTGAATTGCTATTTTTCTATCCCTCGTGCATAGTCTAATATTATCTGGAACACTTTTAATATAATACCTATGGTAATATGTATTTCTTTTGAGCGAAAGACCTCTCTCATTCGGAGGGACTTTTCGTCTTTTTCTGGTGGGGTTTGTCATTATGACTCCGTTGATTTTCGCATTAAAAAATGTCAAGATCTGCGACCTTCAACGGAAGGTTAGGCTCTCACGAGTTACCCGATCTTGACAATATAGTAAAACAAAAAACCACTTATTACGGTAGTGGCTTTCCGCCGTTGAATTTCGCACCAGTAACTTAAATTCTAAATCTTTATTAGAACAAATCATTTAAAATATCTTTTAAGTTTTCAATTTTCGAATACCGATTTCTTTTTCTTAGTTGATCTTCCTCATATCCTTTTACGTTTTTCTTTCCATACATAATGTAGCAATCAAGGTCCCTTCGATTTATTCTGTAATCTCCCCCATCTTCTCTATATGCTTTCAGTTTCCCTGCCTTAATAACTCCCCGAATTTTTGTTGGTTTAAATCCAGTATAAGCACAAGCCCCCTTCACAGTATACCAAGGAGACAATGCACCAATTACAATATCTTTCAGTTGATCAATATTTGTCAGGATTTCATTCACTGCTTTTTACATTTTCCTCAATGAATGCCCATTACAGCTCCATAGATGGGTTATAGAGGGACTTTTTTTACCAAAAATGAGATATTGGATATAATACTCAATAAAATGAAAAGACCTCGTTAGAACTCGTCTCAGAAAATGCTTCATTGCTGTATTCTAATTACTATATCGTAAAAAATCATGAACTGAAATAAAACGATGATTATTTTTAGAATTTTAGATGATCGCTTGAACTGGTAAGCAACTATGAAGAATATTAATAGACATACAAACAACCAATATAAAATATATATGTTTAGTAGTAGTAAACTCATTGAGTAAAATCCTCCACCTTTTCACGAGGGGAAGTGTTGGAGTAAACGGATTGAGTAAAATTAAAATGAATCCAAGTGAGTATTAATCGTGTCTTTTTTGGGGTCTTTCCAATCACCAATTTTTCAATTCGTTTCTTCTCAACTAAATCCGATACGACTTTTTTGACACTGTAAGCGCTCCACTCTCCCTTTTTAGTTTTTAATTTTAATTTTTTAGCTAATTTTTCATATCCAACTATGATTTGATTTCTTTTGATTAATATCTGTTCACCCCAATCCAGTTTCATAATTTTATCTTCATCATTCATGTTAAATAAAATGTGAATATATACTGATAAAAAAGCCTTGTCTTCCTTTGATTGGTATTCTTTACAAACAATATCATTTCTAAAATTTGCTCTGAAGTTTCTTGTTTTGGTTAACTCAAAATCCTCTCCATACCTCCAGTTAGAATCAAACAGATTTATTAGTTCAGTTAAATCAAGAGGAGGGATATTGTAACAATTCCAATCCATCAAAATATTTAGTGCATCTTCCTTTATATAGCCCTCCATCATAAGTTTAATCGTGAGGGATGATCCTGTAGTGTTACGATTGCCCTTTTTTACCCCCCAAGAAGAGGTTTTAAGGCTATTAATGGGAGTATCGATACTTTGGGCTGACAAAATAATATTACTTGAAAAATCCTTAGTTAGCTTGGGAGTTTTTAGACTCACTGCGGTCTCTAACCATATGCCATTGAGTGTATCGTTGAGTTCTGTAACTTTAGTTGTAAATGTCTCAAATCTGGGCGATTTGGCTATTATTTTAAAGTCGCCACGTATCTCAGAATACTCAATTGGAATTTTGAATAAGTTTGATTTGCCATTTAGTGTATTTGAGAGCCTATACAGTTGATGACTTTTATACATTGACATGTCACAATCCAACCCCAACAACTTTATAAACTTTTTAATCCTTTTATTAAATTCTTTGACTGGAAGTGGATCAATGCCCACAATAGCGGAAGGAATCTCAATATGAAATCCCTTGCAACCGCTAAAGTAGAAACTCAAACATTCAGTAGATACATCATAGTCATTTAAGATTTTGACTACCGCTTCAACCTTAGAAGGATCAAGATCATCTATATCTATTGGGATAAAATCACAACAAACCAATCCATTGTAACCTCTTATTGTACCTTTATCTTTACAATGCGTTTTTAATCCCTCAGGATAAGTTGCCCAGGTTCTGCATCTATCAACATCCTCAGAATTGATCTCGATCTCATCCACCTTAACAACAATCCCTTTTCTACTGAAATAAGGATCAGCCAATTCAACGTATATGAATTTAGCTTTTGTCAAGATCACTCAAGGTTTTAATTGTTTCAGCATTTGGACGGGAACCCATTCTATACGGATACAATGGACATCCAGTAACTGGACATAACCGTATTTCCTTGTACGATCCACAAGAACATTCAAGACATTTTTTTCTAATGGATTTGATCGGAGTCTCATATAGATTTTCCATAAATATTCATTCCTTATATCAAAATTAGATAATTACTTCTGAAAGTTCAGGTCTTACCATAATTGGTAGGGCTAAACCTCTTGAATACCTAATAGTGAAAATCCCAAGCCGTTTGGGATTTGGGATTATTTCCAAATATTTGGAATTATATTATTTTAGTCAGAATTGACTTTTGTGAATGCTATTGAAGGTGTGTTGTAAGGTGGCTAAAAAGTTATTTTAAATGGTTGGGATTGAAAGCATAATCGGAAAGCCCTAATTGCTTAATCCATGCTTTAATTGTTTGTCCGTCTTTCCCCAATTTTTCTCCAATTGCAGAACAATTCGCTTTGTCGTTGGACTTAAATCTGTTTCCATCAATTAAATTCTTCATCCCGGGGTTAGTTGGTTTTGCAGACAATAATTGTAATGCTTCTATCTTCATATCCTTTTTTTTAATAATTTTTCGAGCATTTCTGATTTCTGCATTGACATCAGCAATATAGATTTCTTGTGAACTGGGTTTATCATCATCATTTGGAGTTGGCTCTTCAACCTCTTTAACATTACTTTCAGTATTTTTCGCTTCTATGATTGCCTTTTCTGTAAGGGTTTTTATTTGTTTTTCTAATAAGATTGATTTTTGGGTAAGTATTTGTTTGTCTAATGTAAATATTTTTTTGGTCAATTTTTGTTCTTCTAACGCAAATATTTTATTGATTTCTGATTTTGATAGTGAATTGTGGGGAATATTTTTATTTGTATGTACAGATACATTGCTTGAACGTGGTAGTAAATCTTCATATAATTGGTATACTTTACTAAGGAAATAGTCTTCATCCGAGAGTAAAATTTTCTTAGAAGAAGTGTCCATCGACTTTCCAATCATTTCTTTAATTTTATCTCTATCCCATTCCAGCTCTCGTCTAAACCAAGTATCCAGTATAAAGTATTGCGTATGGCTTAAAACTTGAAATTCTTTCATTGACTCTCTTTCTTTGCTGTCAATTTCATCAAAAACCTCTTTTCCCATTTCAGGAAACATTGAAAGGTTTTTCTCAATCCAAGTAAACACAGCTTGAAGGGGGTCTGAAAATTCCATTACACTTCCCTCATCAACTATTATCATTTCTCCTTTGTATTTATTAAACATATCAACTAATTCGTCTAATCTTTCAAGGATATTGTAATAAACTGTTAAATTGGTTCGTATAATTTTAGTGGCTTTTATATCAGATATTTCACCCGATTCAAATCCCTCAATACCAATAAATTTTGGTAGTAGTTTTTGATATTCAAGTGCTTCTTCAAAATAATATTTTAGAAAAAAACGATTTCCAAAATAATCCAGCAAAGCATATTTTTTATCGTCTAAATATTCTCTGTACTTCATTCAAAAATCAAAATGATCATAATTATTTGGATAACTTTGCCTGTTGCTTAGTCCCATTTCATTTCTTTCCTGATGCGCTCCAACCAGTTTCACCGTAGCGATCATACAAGATTAGAGACCCATCTTTATTAGCATCTGTCCCCCAATATCCTGTAGGTGTACCTGTAGAATTATATGTTCTAAGTATACCATCACCATCAAGAGAGGCTCCAAGATATGTTGTGTTAACACCATTGGATCTAAACGTTTTTATTATACCATCACCATCTCCTGCTGAGCCAAGAAAGGCATTTTTAAGTCCACTTGAATTATACGTTTGAACTATACCATTACCACCTTCTGCTGAGCCAAGAAAGACATTTTTGACACCATTTGAATTGAAGGATCTAATTATACCACCTCCACCTTCAGATGCTCCAAGATAAGTTGTTGTTATGCCATTTGGATTATAAGTTTGAACACGACCACTTCCACCATCTAAAGTACCAAGATGTGATGTTGGTTTTCCCAATTTATTATACGTTCCAATATATCCATCATTACTAATTGAAAGTACTCCTGCGCCATCTATATCTGAGCCAAGATAAGCTGTCTCATTTTTATTTGAGTTGAAAATTTTTAGTATTCCATTTTCACTTTCGGTTGTACCCAGAGTTGTTATTATGTTTCCTTTGGGATTATATGTATTCATTAAACCACCTCCCCCAGTAGCTGTACCAACAAAAGTACTCTCAGTCCCTTTTGAATTAGCTGTCCTCAACCCACCAGAGCCAATATCATTTGTACCCAAAAATACGGTTTGATTTCCTTCTTTATTATAGGTTTCGATTGATCCATGGTTTTCTACTATTAACAAACCCCTACCACCTATAGCAGTACCAAGATAGGCAGTCTCAATCCCATCCGAGTTATAGGTCTGAAGCATTCCAGAACCAAGAAAAGTTGACTTGTTGCCTATTGAATCATAGGTAAAAAGCAATCCACTATCACTCTCAGATGTGCCAAGACTAATAATCTCAATTCCACTTGAATTATTCGTTCGTATCACGCCAGAACCATCATCAGCTGAGCCAAGATAGACATTTTCTACACCTTCTGAATTGAAAGTTTTAAGCAATCCATCACCACTTTCAACCGATCCAAGATAAGCAGTTTCAATCCCAACAGCATTGTGAATTTTTAAGATTCCTACACCACTATCAGTCGTTCCTAAATAAGCTGTCTTCTCACCTTGCTTATTATAAGTATGAATAAAACCACCACTCCCATTATCCAGTACTTTAATTGAGTTTACAGTAATATCTCCAAGGTTTTTATTGGCGTTATTACCCATTGAATACATGAAAATTAACGATGTAGCCAATGCACCTATTATCAAACTTTTAATATCTATTTTTTTCATAATATTTTCCTAAATAATTAAATTAATGCTCAATAATATCTACTCGGATGTTTTGGACAATGCTGACGTTAATAACCCTGTTGGAACTGCTACAAATCCAATCCCAATAATTGTAATAAAGGATGTGAATATTTTTCCAACAGTTGTAATAGTCACCCCAACTTTTCCATTTAGAAAAATAAAACCTCTACCAATTATCATTACTGGAAGACGCACTCTTAAGATATGTTGCATAGTCATCCATCAATATCTCAAGCTTTGGTAAAGCTTTAATATATTCACCTTCAATAAGTGCTCCATCAACTGCTGGTCCTGAAGATCCTATTATTTTAGCTGAAAAATTTGATAATGTTATTCGTGATCGGTTTTCTCTTACTTCTATTTTTACCGAAAATTTAACTTGACCATTTACAATCATACTAAAATAATGAGTAATAGCACCATTCCCCATTATCTTCCCAGCTTCTTTATCTTGATAATCAATTACAGATTTAGATTCTTTAAATGTTCTTGAAAACCATTCCATGGACTTGATGAATATTTCATCTTTTGACATATTCTCCACTTCAACGACCCTATTTAATTCTGTATCATTAGTTACGTAAGTCAAACTGCCAGCACATCCATAAAATATAAATATTGATATTGTTGTAAGAATTAAAATATTATTTTTCATTTTCATCTCCATCCGTTTATTGATTGAATTCTCTTATTAAAAGTTCATGATTGAGTTCCAAATATATCTGCTAATTCACCTTCACCAACTCAAATTTCACTAATATCACCTTCATTGCCACCAAACCATTTATTGTTGCTAAATAAAATATTCACAATAACGGCAATCTTGTTTAATTGACACATTGAAATTGCTTGGCTAATTCATGTTGTTTATCATAATCAATATACATGTCAGAATAATACTTAGAACCATGGATTCTAATCATTTCAACTCTCATTGTCTGGAATTTTAACAGTTCATCCTCACTAATCAATAAACTTTGTACAGCAGAATCATCTGAAAATATTACAGTTGATAAATCTGGGTCATTACTACAATCTGTTTTCCCTATATACTTTAGTTCGAGCATTTCATCATCCTCAAATTTCAAAATTACTTTTGAAGAAGTGGGAGTTAAACATCCAAGATCGCCAAATCCTGTGAAATTTAAAAATATGGTGTTACCATTTTCATCACTTATTGAACTATAATAAAAGTAAAGCTTTTTTTTGATGTCAGATTTGCCTAAAAATATTGATTTTGTAACTCTCATTTTCTCACCTGAAAAATCATCAATTTTGTTCTTAGTGTATTTACAATTTGTATTCCACTCAATTGGGACCAAATTAGTAACAGGTTTGTATTCCCAAGTCCCATCCTCATGAAGAATTATGACTCTGCCATCTGGAGTTGTTAAATTCATATCACCTTCAGATGCAGAAGCAATGATGATAGATAATAAAATTAATATTTTTGTTTTCATAATTGATCTCTTTTTAGTTAATTATCTCATTGTAGTTTCAATTCTATTCTCTCACCATCCATTAGTATTACTGATGAATCTAACATTTTCTGCCCTGTAATATCCTTATTAGCATATTTTTTCGCAATATCTTTCGGAATAATAAATCTATATTCAATTTCTCTAAACTTAGGGACATCCAAAATAAGTATGCTGGTCACAGATAAATCATAACCATAAAATTGATTTGACTCTTCTAAAGTTTTTGAATTGAGATTTATTAGCCTTCTAATCAGATCATCAAATATTTTTTTTCCAATATCATACTTGCTGTCCATCAGTGAATAGCTAATATTCTTGAAGGCAAATCGCAAGAATGGTTTTTCTTTAAATGAAACAATTCTGATAGATTGAGTTCTCAATAGAGTAAAATCATCTAACTTGTCTAAATTGATGTTGTCAACAACTTTCAATAGTTTTCCCAATAATTCAGAGTCTTGGATAGTTGCATAAAAGCCTTCTTCTAAATAATCAATAGGCTTAAAAAGGATTATTTTTCTTGAGATATTAGTCTCCCATTTGGAGGAGGGAGTTATAATTCCAGAGTTATTATAATAATTTTCATTCTCAATAGTATATGATAATGAGCAATTTGAATCAGATGATGGATCACTTTTATCAATGTATTCATATACAAAATCTGAAATAGAACCATATTTATCCGTTAAAACTGTTTTTCGATTAAAAACATTTTCATTGCATTTCATTTCATATTCAACTTGTGAATTTAGAATTGGTGAACCCTCAATATCTCTAATATCCAATTGAAAGTTATGTTTTGATAAAACAATCTTAGTTTTTCTAATTTCATTGTTAGCTATACTATTGTCAACGAGGTGGTGGGCTGAAATAATGGACTCATCCCCAGAATAATAAAAGCGATTTTGTAATTCCAGTTCATATTCGAGTGTTGAATAATACTTAGTGAAATACAAGGAGGAAAATTTTAAACTTGGAATGGGTTTAAACCAGATGTGGAGGCTGGAGTCTGGTAAAGAAATATGTGAGCTATCAGTTTTTACTGTTGCACTATCCTTGAGAGAATATATTATCCGTATTCCTTCAATTGGAATATCTCCAAGATCAACAATAGAAAGCTCATACTTGTGAGTAACTTCAGGTTTGAGTAATTCTGATGTTGGGCTGTACTGCGAGCTACATGATAAAAATATCTGTAATCCAAATATTATGTACAATACTATATTCATATTAAATCAATTATTAGAAATTTCTAATAACCAATATACTCGATTGTTTCCTTTGAAATTGGAATCTCAACTTCTTCACCAAATTTAATTTTAATAGATATAATGTTAGTTTCTATTAGGCGATTACTGACATCATATAATTTTTGGACTCTGAAGGAGAGCGTTTCTAATGCATCAAAAGTTTTGATAATAGTATTATTCCCTTTTTG
>Ga0233431_1006449_pt1 | contig 10555 bp, 11 predicted proteins | sample SI_118_April2016_FD_179867 | JGI IMG/M metagenome (GOLD analysis project Ga0233431, IMG submission 179867) | Seawater microbial communities from Saanich Inlet, British Columbia, Canada - SI_118_April2016_200_MG | ecosystem: Environmental > Aquatic > Marine > Inlet | place: Canada: British...
GGTTCCATTCCTTTTTCAGCTAAAGTAGAAAGATTTTGTGCAAAGTTTCCTTCATTTCCGATGTGCATGCCACACTGATATTCTAGTTTATTCATTTTGATTCTCCTTAATTAGTTTATTTAATGCAACTTCAACAATATGACTTCTATTCCTAAAAAGTCCATCATTAAGCATACTTTCAAGTATCTTCACGCTTTCCTCTTCAACAGTTATACTTAATTTTTGCTTCATTTTATCCTACTTTATCCTACCAAAATAAGTTTATAAATCTTTCTATCTGTAACCATTCTAAAGGCATAACGTTATATCAATAGAAATATCAATTAACCCTTGGCCTCCATTATTCCTCTTTGTGACACAATTTCAATTGTGTTCCCCTTCGCAACACAATAGCCATTGTGTTGCACCCTCCAGACAAAAAATAAAATATCACCAAACCCTTGTTTATATATGAAAATGCCATTCTATGATAATAATTATTGCATTTTTGGACACAATAGCAAGATAATTGGTTGTTTGTCATTAAGATTTCTAACCTCGCTCTAATGCTTATTAGGTTAATTAACACTTAATCTAACAAATAATTATCCCTAAAACCCCTAGCATTATTATATCCAGGACAGTTTAAAGGGTCTGTTCCGGCTATTCTCACCTTATACACTAAAGATCTCTTTGCTGCACTTGCAGGCGAGTTTTACAAATATTGTTACTTATCACCCATAGTATTATTACATTCAGAGGTGTGTGCCTAATACCTTATTTTTTAACTAAAGTTTCCTTAATTGTCTTGCTCTCTGCTGGAGTTTGTTTTTCAATCTTTATTATATTTTTTGTTGGATTATGGGGGTCTGTCTCTGCAATGTCGTTTAAAATATCCTGAAAGTTCTCATAGTGTTTCATCAACATCTCAATTTTCTTGTTTTGTTTCTCAAAAGTTTCCTCAAAGTCCTCTTGCTTAATTTTATTCTTTTGTTTTTCTCTTTCTAATTCCTCTTTAATTACGTTTACTTCTCCTGCTTGAAATTTCTCATCTAATTCTTTATCTTGCATCCCTGTTCTTGAAATGTAACGATCAGGCATTGGAGATCTGAATCTCCAGCCATACCTTATACAAAGCTGTTGTCTGTTTAATTTATCTGCATAATATGTTGCACTTGAATGTCGAAAAAGATGATAATGGATGGATCTATTCAAAACCTTTTTTCCTAATCTCTCCAAAAACTTACGTGATGCTTTATAATTCTTTGAGAATATGGGATCTTTAGCATCAACTCCCTCTGAAATCCTTTGCTTTAAATAATCGCTAACGGCCTCAAAACTTTTATTCCAATAAAGGGAGATTGTCCTGCCCTTTGTTTTTGAATATTCCTCTTTTAATGTTAATTTAACATAGCCATCGCCCTTTGGTAACTCCATGTCCTCTTTTCTTATGTTGTGAAATTCCTCTGCTCTTGCACCACTATCAAACAAGACAGCAATCAAAAATCTCTCCTCCGCGCTCTTACATGCCTTGTATAATTGTTGCATCGCATCCTCTTTCAAATAGTCAATCGTGGCCTCTTTGAGTTTTGGTTTAACTTTGAGGATCTTGGCTATTTTGTCAGCCTTCCCTTTCAACCGCCAATCCAAATACAAAATAAGGATATTCTTAATCTTGATCTTGCCAGTTTCAACAAATGGAATTTCCTTTTTTATTGTCTTTTTGCCCTCTTTCCTTTTGATTTGTCTTTGTAACTTATCTTTTAACAGATACTCACACAATTTATCTGTATCTTTCTCTGTTAATTGGGTTGATAATTTTTTAAAAAATTCAAGAGATATTTTGAGGTTCGTTATATAGGGGGAGAGAGTGCCGTCAGTTATTTGATTGCCTGTGATTTTTCCTAACTTCAAAGCATCAAAGAATTTCCTAACCTCTTTTTTCTCTGTTTCAGGAATATTCCACGCACTCACAAAACTTAATAACCCCTCTATGCTTCTATTCCTTATGGGTATCTTTTCATTCAAAACCATAAAAACACTAAAAAGGAGGCATATTTAAATGTTTAGTAAGTGTGACACATATGTCACACAGATTGCTAATCCGGACCCTCCGGGGTGCGCAGGTTCGACTCCTGCTGTGGGCGTTTGTTTTTTCTAGACGTCGAAAATATTTACCATCCTGCTGCCTGATTTATCAGGTTCTCGCACTGGGAGAGAAGCGAGGCGGTGTGGCGTTTTTATTTATTTTATTCAATCACACAAATCCTTATAAAGTTTCAGCAATAAATCTCTTTATGGAAAAAGATATAGGCAAAATTCTAAAGGGTGAATTCCAGGGGAATGTCACAGAGATCGTTATTGCCGTAAAAGAATACAATGGCCGTGTTGGAGTAGATATCAGGGAGTATGCGACCAGTGAACAGTATACAGGCCCCACAAAAAAGGGATTAAGAATTCCTTCAGAAAAGTTTGATGAATTCAAAACAATGATTAATTCTATTGACCCAAGTGACTTGAAGGCAGAACCAAAAGAAGAGGCTGTAACAAGTATCCCTTCACAAGTAGATGACAATGAAGACGACGCAGGTGTCGCTGAAGATGGGACTATGTAAGTAGTTTTATTATTTAAATCAGATTTTATTTCTCAACTAAGCGCATCATTAAAATTAAAGGATTTAAATCGACAATAGATTCATTTATCTCAAACATATATCTAGATAATCTTTCCTCCCCCTTGCTAAACCCCCCAGCTTTTCGAACATTTTCCCTTAACGTATAACTCTTTTCCAAATAAGTAGAATTAAAATTATAAAAAAGATCAAATGAATTAGCAAGCATCTTTTTAACATCAAGAGCAAGATCATTTAATTTCCCACTTTTTTTAGGCTTATCTATTATATTCGCTCTCCAAAGTCGAATAATATTGTCAGCAATCCTCTCAAGCTCAAATGCATAAGTGAATAAGCTCCTTTCATAAGTACTATTCCCAAAGCTCATCTTATTAATGGATCTTTCAAGGTATAAGCATAACTTGTTAATTTCCTTATCCCTCATAGAACTACCCTCCTGAGTTTCTTTCTCTTCGCCAAAAATATCATCAATGCAATTTTCATAGAATTGTAAAACTGCCTGAAAAACTCTCTTAAAAATTTCATTAAGGTCAGCATTGCCGCCACCGCCTATATCCTTTAGTACACATTTCCCCTCACAACTACTGACAAGCGCATATCCAAGCAAGCTATCTACAGCCCGAACCAATAACGACGAAATATCCTTATCACTAACAACCTCAATCTCATCAAACCCAGCAGAATAAAGAGAATTTAAGTGTAAATATACTTTCTTAAAATTAAAACCGCTCACATTGATTTTAATTTTTTTAACTTTCACATCACCTTCATTTCTAATATGTAAAGATTTACCGTTAATTTTCAAATCAACTTCGCACCCCTTTTTAATTCCATTATCCCTAACCCATTCTATAGGAAGCGTAATAGTATATGCTCCCCCAGCTTGTTTCACTACCTTTCTCTTCATTTTTAAATATATATAATATATATAAATGATATCGGAAATATATAAGTCTTCCTGTAGGTGTTTATTATTATGGAAACACAATACATAGACTTGCACAGTCACTCGATTTACTCAGACGGAGACCTGTTGCCAGAAGAGAACATAAGGGTAGCTGCGATAAACGGATTAGATATATTCACAATATCAGATCACGATAATTATAGAGGCTACTTCCAAGCACTAAAGATAGCGCAAGACCTACCAATAACATTAATACCAGGAACAGAATTCACAGCTAAAAAATACCATCTCCTGGCCCTAAACTACAATCCATTTGACAAAGAGTTCCAACAATTCTGTGAATATTCAAGGCAAATCCAAGAAGGGGAGGGGGAAAGAAGGGTCCAGATGCTCCAAGGGTACAATGTCCCAATTAATATGAAGAAATTGAAAAATAACTGTCCAAGCTCAAGAATAGGTAAGGGGAACATTATAAGAACATTAATGACAGATCCAGAGTGTAGGGAATATATAGCAAAAAATCATAAAGGACAAACAATGGGTCAAATAGTAGATTTTTATATAGGGGACAATGGGTTGATATCAAACCTTGACAATAGGCGGGGGGTAAGGGAAAGTGACGCAATAGCAGCCACACACAAGGCTGGAGGGATAATAGGAGTAGCACATATAACGAAAGAAACAGATTCAATAGAAGATTTAGATAAGCTTGTAGCTCAAGGAATAGACTTTATGGAAGTACAGCCAAGATTGCTAGAAAAATTCAACTACCAAAAATTCATAGATCATGCCGAGAAAATTAACCTTCCAATGTCTTATGGATCAGATTATCATGGCCCAAGCCTGGTGAAAAGAACCATGCTATCAAGAGACTCTAATATACTACATGAGAATCTGGCAAGAATACTAGACAAAGGGTTTGTTAAAATAGATAGATAATATAAATCCCACATTAATGATTTATTTCCCACTGTCCCAAATCCTTATAAATATCCCCGCCCATATAAAACCATAAAAGATGGTGTGGTTAGAAGTAGAAATGAAAGTGAAATTGAAAGATTCTCAAGTCCCAGGACTCAGAAAGAGAATTAAGGAAATTGCTACTTTTAAAAAAAGAGGGACAAAGAAAGATGATTATTTTGCAATTCAAGAGCAAGGGTTTCCAAAAAAAGCTTTTAGAATTCGACAAACCAAAGAGCAAACAGAGGTTTGTTTCAAGAAAAAAGTTAAAGATCTCTATGACGACGACGTTGTTGTAAAACAAGAATTTGAATTTGTTTTGAAGGGTAAAGACGAGGTTGACGACTTGTTGGCACTTTTCGCAGACATGGGATTTACCGAATGGGTAAAGAAAATAAAAAGAAATGAAACCTACAAGTACAATAAAAACAAAACTCTCTCTATTGAAATTAATCACGTAAAGAATCTTGGATATTTCATGGAGATGGAATATCTTTGTAAAAGACCAGAAGCTAAAAAAGGGAAAGCATTGATCAGATCTGTTCTGAAAGAACTGGAGGTGGATCCAAATCAAGTAGATAACACGGGCTACACGAAGATGTTATGGTATGCAGGGAAGCTTGGAAAACGTAAATTTATAGACAAAAAATTCAAGGAAACCGCACTATAGATGGTGAAAAACAAACCAATAAAATATGTGATTAAGAAGAATGGCAAATATATGCCAAGCGAGGCCATGAAATCTCAAGCCAATATGTCTGACAAGAATATTTATAATAAAGCTGCAAAAGATCCTGTGAAATTCTGGGAGAAATGTGCGAGAGAGGGACTGGCCTGGGAGAAGGAATGGGACGTGGCATACGAAGAGAAACTCCCTTATTTCAAATGGTTTAAAGGTGGAGAATTGAATTTTTGTGTTAATTGTTTAGACAGACATTTGAGTCAGCCAAATAAGGTTGCGACTGTTTGGGTCCCAGAGCCAACAAGTGAAAAAAAGATTGAGATTACATATGGAGAACTCTATGATAAGGTAAATAGATTCGCGAATGTATTGAAAGCAAATGGTGTGAAGAAGGGTGACGTTGTTTCAATTTATCTACCAATGATTCCCCAGGCACAAGTTGCAATGCTCGCCTGCGCTAGAATCGGGGCAATTCATTCCGTAGTATTTAGCGCCTTCTCTTCAGATGCTCTTCATGCTAGGATCATTGACGGTAAAGCTAAGATTTTAATCACAGCTGATGGATATTATAGAAGAGGAAAGCCAGAACCTCTACTTAAAAAAGCAAAGATGGCAGCCAAGAAAACTACTGTGAAAAAAATTATTGTAGTTAATCGTGTTGGCATGAACGTTAAAGGTAAGATGTTTTTAGATTTTGATCGGGAAGTCGCTGCGGCAAATTCTTATTGTAAACCAGAGACGATGAAGTCCGAAGATCCTTTATTCATTCTTTATACCTCAGGTACTACTGGGAAGCCAAAAGGTGTTATTCATGATACTGGTGGGTATGCACTCCAAGCTTACCAAACAACAAAATGGAATTTTGACTTGCATCCAGACGAATTGATGTGGTGTACAGCTGACATTGGATGGGTCACGGGTCACACATATGCAATGTACGGACCATTATTAGTAGGGGCCTCGACATTGGTTTATGAAGGAGGTCCAGACTATCCAGATCCTGGAAGATGGTGGAAAATTATACAAGAAAATAAAGTTAATGTTTTCTATACGGCGCCAACTGCTGTTCGAATGTTTATGAAGCTTCCTGAAAAATGGATTAAAAAATATGATTTATCTTCACTTAAGATTTTGGGAAGTGTGGGTGAGCCAATTGATAAAAAATCTTGGATGTGGTACTTTAATGAGATTGGAGGTGGGAGATGTCCGATTATTGATACTTGGTGGCAAACCGAGACTGGAGGAACATTAATTAACACACTCCCAGGAATAGGTCCATTTGTTCCAACTATTAGTGGTCTAAGTTTCCCCGGGTTAAAACATGTAATCGTTGATGATAAAGGAAAGGAGATGCCGAAAGGTCGTCAGGGGTTCTTGGCCCAAAAATCTCCATTCGCTCCTGGGATGTTGCATGGTGTATGGAATAACCATAAAAAATATGTAGACACATATTGGAAGAAATTCAAAAGTATGTATGATACTAGCGATGGGGCATATCTAGAGGATGGTTTAATTAGAATTACAGGTAGGACTGATGACGTTATGAAAGTGGCTGGGCACAGGCTAGCAACTGCAGAGTTAGAGGATGCTATGCATGATAGCAAGTTGGTAGGAGATGTGGCGGTCGTCCCAATGCCAGATAAATTAAAGGGGCAAGTCCCAATCGCGTTTATTGTTTTGAAGAGGGGAACAGGTTCAGAGAAATTGGAAAAGACACTTAAAAAACACATTGATAAAAAAATTGGTCCAACAGCTAGACCCGCACGAGTTTATTTCGTAGAAGATTTACCAAAGACTAGATCGGGTAAGATCATGAGAAGAATTCTAAAATCATTATTAATAGATGAAGAGCCAGCGGGGCTGATGACCTTAGTTAACCCAGATTCTGTTGATAAGGTAAAGAAATTAATTAAGGGACAATAAATACCCAAAGATTCTGGAATAATAAATTAATTAAATAGTGAAAATTTAAAATTGTATGGAGAAAATAACATTAAACCTAAAAAATAAAGATAGTGTCTGTGATGTATTCGCGGGACGAGGTTTATACCCGGAAATTGTAAAATATGTAAAAGAGATGAATAAATCTCAAAATGTAATTATTACTGATTCTAAAGTTGAAAAGCTGCACGGAGAGAGGTTACTGAATTTATTAAAAGAAGAGGGAGTGGCTTCATTTATGATTTCTTTTCCTGAAGGAGAGAAAAATAAGACTAGGCAGACAAAAGCGACAATGGAAGATGAGATGTTCTCCAATAAATGCGGAAGAGATACCTTAGTCATTGCACTTGGTGGTGGAGTAACAGGAGATATGGCGGGGTTCGTGGCTGGAACATACATGCGAGGAATACCAGTATTGCAAATCCCCACAACTACAATCGCCATTGGAGATTCTAGTTATGGCGGTAAAACCGCAATAGATGTTCCTGCCGGAAAAAATTTAATAGGGGTATTTCATCAGCCGATTGCAGTCTTCATGGATACAGACCTTCTACAAACTCTTGACGAAAGAAATTACATTTCAGGATTAGTGGAAATAATAAAACACGGTATGATAAAAGATATAGATTTTTATAATTTTTTAAAAGAAAATATTGAGATAATATCCAGACCAAAGAATGAAGGATATAATGAAATAATGGGACAAGTTGTAATGAGAAATTTGCTAATAAAGCGAGATGTGGTTTTAGAGGATCAAAGAGAATCAAACTTAAGAAAAATTCTAAATTATGGCCATACACTCGGGCACGCGGTAGAGAAATTAAGTAATTTTGATTTATTGCATGGAGAAGCAATCGCTATAGGAATTGCAGCGGAGGCATTTTTTGCATACAAGGCAGGAGTTATGCCAAAGGAAGATTATTTAGAACAAAAAGATATCCTAGAAAGCATAGGCTTGAGCACAAAGATTCCAGAATATATTTCGACAAAAGAAATACTAGATTTAATGCGTTTGGATAAAAAAGCACGAGGTGGGATGCCAGAGTTTAGTTTGTGTAAAAAAAATGGTCAATATGCTATATTCGAAAACGGAGAAGTCGCAAAAAGATTCTCTCGTGAAGAATTAGAAAAATGGATAAACGAGTACAGTGCCCTGTAATAAAATTTATTTTTTCACCACCACATTTATATATCCAAAAAGTCTAATCAAATATAGAGGTAATATGGAGCAAACAATTTTAATCGGTGGTGCAGCAGGTCAAGGTATTAATGCAATTTCTACAATTATAACACGTCTTTTGACTTCGCATGGGTATTATGTCTTTAATTACAGAGATTATCCGTCGTTAATTCGTGGAGGACACAATTTTAACGTGGTTTCAGTTTCTAGGTCTCCAATAAATTCAACGTTATCGAAAATTGATGTGATAATAGCATTAGATAAAAATACAATAAAATTACACAAGAAAGAATTGAATAGAAAAAGTTTTATCTTAACATATGAAAATTATCCTTCAGCGGGTAGAAACTTAAATTTATTACTAGCTGCAGAATATTTAGCCAAATCAGGTTTCCCAAAGGCAAAGTTAAAACAATATCTTAAAAATGAGTTTAAGGTAGATTTGTCCGATGAGTTGGATAAGATATATAATAAATATCACACAAAATCTGAGCTCAAAAAATTAGATAACAAATTGTCGTTAATGAACGGGAGTTTAGCAATTGCAACAGGTGCCATAAAGTCAAAGTTAGATTTATACGTGGCATATCCAATGACCCCATCAACTGGTGTTTTGCATGAACTGGGGTTAGCCCAAAATAAAAATTTAATGGTTTTTCAAGGAGAAAGCGAGATTGGTTGTGCTTCAATGGCTCTGGGTTCAAGTTTTGCAGGTAAAGTTGTTATGACTGGAACTTCCGGCGGTGGATTTGATTTAATGGGAGAAAGTTTGTCTATGCAAGGCCAGTCAGAAATACCATTGTGCGTTTATTTGTCATCCCGTCCCGGTCCAGCAACAGGTGTTCCAACATATACGGCCCAAGCAGATTTGGATATTGCGCTAAGGTCAGGTCACGGAGAATTTGCAAGAGTGGTAGCGGCTCCTGGAGATGCAGAGGAGTCAATAAGATTAACTAATGAGATATTGCACTATACTTACAAATACAATACATTGGGTATCATTTTGGGTGATAAGCATTTAGCGGAAAGCGAGTTCTCATTTAAGGGGCACACTAAGTTTCTGCCAGTAAAATTTTCTAGAGACATACCAGGAAAGTCAATCGCGAAAGCCTCTAGTTACGAACAGAATAAGTCCGGAAACACAACAGAGGATGCGAGAGTTGTTAAAAAGAATTTTATAGCGAGGAGTAAGAAATACAATTCAATCAAGAAAGATTTAGAAAAAAATATAGATATGATAAAGATTCACGGAAAAAAAGATTCAAAAAATTTAATTTTAGCATGGGGTTCAACCAAAGGAGTAATCACAGATGTCATAAAAGGCCTAGATGTAAAATTCCTCCAAGTCTTATATGTTAAGCCACTCTCAAAAAAAATCAAACAAGAGCTGGTTAAAGCAAAGAAAGTTATCCTGATAGAAAATAATCAAACAGGACAATTGGGGAGATTAATCAGAGAAAAGACCGGAATTTCAATCCCAGAGAAGAATAGAATTTTAAAATACGATGGTCGACCTTTCTGGCGAGATGAACTAAAATTAGAATTAAAGAAGAGGGGAATAAAATGAGATTAATAAAAAAACTCGAAAGAGAATCTTGGAGAATATTATTTAATTTTTTAATCGCGATTCTTGCAATAACATCAGTAATTCTGTTTCATAAAAACACAATCCTTACCACGAGTCTTTTAATTATTTTTTCAATTGTGGGATTATTATTTTGGAGGTCAAAGTTAACTTTAGCCATCTTCATTTTTTGCGGTTTAGCATTTGGGATAGCAGAAATCTTTGTTTCTTCATTCAGCGTATGGACCTATGTCTATTCGGGGAGTTTAAAAGTTCCAACCTGGCTTTTTATTCTGTGGGGAATAACGGGAGCATTTATACAGCAGACATCAAGAGAGATAAGAAAATTAGGAGTAAAAGAATGAAGCCATCAAAAACAAAAGAAAAATTATCGACAGGAGAAACTATCACCTGGTGTCCAGGCTGCCCTAACTTTATGATATTGGAAAGCGTAAAACAAACAATAGCTGAATTAATTGACACTAGCGGATACACCCAAAAAGATTTTGCGATAACAACGGATATCGGTTGCCATGCGAAGATGTTCGATTATCTAAATGTGTCTGGGATTTATTGCCTCCACGGGAGAGCTTTGCCAACAGCGGAAGGGATTTGCATGGGGAACCCAAATCTGAAAGTTTTAACATTTGTAGGAGATGGCGCGCTTTACGCAGAGGGAATGGGGCATTTACCTTCAGCATTTAGAAAC
>Ga0233431_1006451_pt1 | contig 10552 bp, 18 predicted proteins | sample SI_118_April2016_FD_179867 | JGI IMG/M metagenome (GOLD analysis project Ga0233431, IMG submission 179867) | Seawater microbial communities from Saanich Inlet, British Columbia, Canada - SI_118_April2016_200_MG | ecosystem: Environmental > Aquatic > Marine > Inlet | place: Canada: British...
AAGATAAAAGAAAAAGGGTTTAAGGTAAAATTAGATACTAACGGAAGTAATCCTTTAATCCTAAAAGAATTGATCGATTCTAGATTGATTGATTATATTGCTATGGATATAAAAAACTCCATGCAAAGATATTCAGAGACATGCTGCGTTTCAGTAGATATCGATAAGATTAAAGATAGTATTGATCTGATAAAGAATTCAGACATAGGATATGAATTTAGGTCAACTTTAGTGCCAAGATTGCATTCAAAAGAAGATGTTGATAAGATAGGTTCATGGTTAAAAGGATCTAAGAGATTTGTCATACAGAATTTCCGGGCTAATAATAATGTGATTGATGATAAGTATAAAGGAATAAATGGGTTTTCCAGAGAAAATTTGATGAAGTTTAAAGAGATATTAATGAAGTATATTGATGAAGTTGAAGTCAGGGAATAAAAACCTTTAAAAATCTTTGAACTTTACCTATATATGGGGAAAAATATGGAATGTAAAAAAGAATCTAACTTAGAAAATTGTTCATGTGATTATCCCTGCGATAAAAAAGGCATATGTTGTGAATGTGTTTCATACCATAGGGACAATGGTGGACTACCAGCGTGTTTAAAATGAGCGAAGTAAATAGAATCGAAGATTCTAAGTATCCCTCTGGGATAAAAAGACCATCATGGGATGAGTATTTTATGAAGATATCTATGTTAGTAGCTGAAAGAAGCACATGCAGAAGACACCACGTGGGTGCTGTTATTGTCAAGAGCAAGCAAATTCTAACTACAGGTTATAATGGTGCTGCAGCAGGTGTTAAAGATTGTCTAGAACTAGGTTGTTTAAGGGATGCAAATAATATTCCCTCTGGAGAAAGGCATGAAATTTGCAGAGCAATACATGCTGAGCAGAATGCCATAATCCAGGCTGGTCTACATGGAGTAAATATAGATGGTTCAACTATATACTGTACACATCCGCCTTGTATATTATGCGCTAAGATGCTAGCTAATGCTAAAATCAAAAGGTATGTTACATACGGAGAATATCCTGATGAAGAAGCAAGGAAGCTGCTTAGCGAAGTTGGAATAGAGTTTGTTAAATTAGATATGCCTGAAGAAAAGATTAATTGTTTGGGTTAAATTTATCACTACTTCAGAATAGAAATCTTTAAATATCAGCTGATATTCAATATACATAAGATGGGGGATTCAAGATTCAGTTTCTTTGTTACAGACATAATATTGTTAATCGTATTTCTAGGCATGATATTGATCATATTCAAGTTTGATGGAATCCAATTCCTATTAGAATTGCTGACAATAGTTGTTTTATTATTAATCTCATTTATTGCTTTGATTCCAGCTTATTCTGGTTCAAGAGGTGGATGGGGTTTTTTAAGTGGTGTTTTCCTATTGATATTACTAAACTTACTAGTTATATTCATAAGACTGAATCTAGGTGGAAAGACATTTTTGTTGACAATGTTGTTTGCAGCTTTGGGTTTTGTCATATCTATCGCAAACATCAAGAAAGAAGAGATGTATGAACCAATCGAAGAAGATAAGAAAGAAGAAGTTTATACTAACTTTGAACCTGGAAAATATGTTGGAAGTACAACTGGTTCAACATATCATGCTCCAACATGTGAATGGGGAAAGAAGATAAAAGAAGCAAACCAAGTTTGGTTTGATGATGATAAAGAAGCTAAGAAGAAAGGTTATAAAAAGCATTCTTGTTTGAAATAAAAATTTATTACAAATCAGAGATTTCTAATCCATTTCGAAATAAATCCGAAAAGTATATATTCTAGAGATTTTATTTTTAATTTATGGAAAAAGCTGAACCTATAGAAAAAGAGCTGATACATGGATTTTTTATAGGTATAGGATTATATATCCTCATATTCGGAGCTAGGGTTCTTAAGGTGTTGATAAAAAGCAGATGGAAGTTCGATATCATAAGAATCGGCCTGTCTAAAACATTTAATGACCCTGGATTTGTAATTACACAATTACTTATATTAATATTGTGCGTTGCAGGGAGTATGGGTCTGTATTATTTCTATAAAAAAGATTATTTTAAGAGATTGGAGGGATAAAAATGTTTCAATTAACTGAAGAAGAGAAGAAATTAGTTGCAGAGGGTGAATTAGACGTAAATAAGATTGAAGAGCATAGAAAGATACATCCTGTTAGGTCTATTGACCATAATGAAGTTGATCAGGTAAAGGCAGAGATCAAAGAAGTTAATCTCAAGTATAGGGAATCGATAAATAAGAATAAAGAACTATATGATGAATTGATCAGGAATAGAAAAGAAAAAGAAGAATGGAGAAATAAACTAGCTGAATTAAGATTAAAGAAAAAGAAGTTATTAGGATTAGTCCAATAAATCATTTATTCCAATAAACTACAATAAGCCACATAACTCCGATAGTGATTGCTGAATCTGCTATGTTAAAAGCAGGCCATATCCTAAAATCAATAAAATCTACGACATGACCTAATAAGATTCTATCAATCAGATTTCCAACTGCCCCACCTATAATTAGAGCTACTGGTATATGTGATGGTTTTTCTTCAAGGATTTTGTCAAAGTAGAAAAAGACTAATCCTAGAATTATCAATGTTGTAAATATCAAGAATGTGTTGCCATTCTGCAAGATACCAAAACCAGCCCCAGTGTTGTGAATAGAAGTCAGATGGAAAACATTATTTATTATGGGTATGGATTGATGTAATCCCATATATTTAGAGACTAAGTATTTTATTATCTGGTCCAATAATACTATAGATAAACTTATAGATAATATAAATTTGAGATTATTATTTTTCATAATAAGAATTAATCAATGTAAATATATAAATGTTACCATCTCTTTTTCTCATGTTCGCCATAAGCAACCCTTTCTATGCTTGATAATCTTTGGTTGATGCTTTCTAAAGTATATCTGATAGAATCAAGTTTTGCAGAAACAACTTCTAATTGAGTGTTTCCATATGATGGTTCTGGATGTTTAGGGGCTTGTGTTTGTACTGGAGATCCAAATGGCTGTTGCATAGGTGATAATTGCCCTGGAGGTCCGGGTGGTGCTTGAGGTCCGGGTGGTACTGATGAAGGTATTGGCGATTGACCCATATTTCCAAAACCTGTATCGTCTGGCATACCACCTAAATCCCTAGAAGGCAATCCAATGTCATTTCCCATGCCTAAAGGTGGCGGATTATGTGCGTTATGTTGTGGGGGTAGCCCAGGTGGACCGAAATTAGAATTTTGGCTGCTTGGAGGTAGACCCAAATCTGATCCAAAATCAGAACCTAAATCAAAATCATCTTTTTTCTTTAAGAATGGAATCTTATCTAAAATACCCATAATCTACAACCTCTTTTTTAAAATTTTTTAAAATATTAATCACTTATACTATCAAGGAACTTTTCTTTAGCTTTGTTCACTGTTTCATTAGTCTCTAATATCACATATGAGGTAACTTTGTCCTTACCTGTATCTATTAAGCTCTCTGATTTTCCTAATATATAATTCTTTCCTTTTTCTATTATACTTGATTCGCTGTTAGATAATATATTTGTGATTAATATAAAGACTATGACCACTAATCCCACAAAGAGGACTAACTTTAATGTCTTTTTTATTAAAGTGAAAAGAATAGAAGCTATAACAATTGCTATGATCAATATGATTATTACTTTAAGCATTTTAACCTGACCACTTACCCCTGCTTATACCTAAGATGCTTTTACAGTTAGGGCAAATATACATAATTTCCTGTTTTAAAAATCCCAGCCCTTTCTTTTCAGTCTCTACATTATCCAAAGTGACGTCTCCCTTACAAAAAGGACATTTTCCCATAATAAGAAATAAAGTAAGATGATATATAAAATTATTGATTATTTGTTTTCGGAATGTGTTGTTTTAACTAATTCATAGGTTATATAAGATTGATTTCTTTTTAGGTTTTGATGGTTGAAGAGGATAATATCCTATCTAAAAAACAAAAGATTTATAAATAAGTCTCAACTTACAGTAAGGTAGAACTTACAAAAGGTGATATATATGATTGATGTTATAACTATGTCCAGCAAAGGGCAATTTGTGGTACCTAGAGATATTAGGGAAGACATGGGAATAGAAAAACAGGATAAGTTTGTTGTAGTGCATGACAAAGATAGTATTTTGTTGAAAAAGATTAAAAGGCAGGAGGCAAATAAAAAAATGCTGGAGTTATTAGATAAATTCTCCCAACAATTTCAAGAAGCTGGAATAACTACTGATGATATAAAAGAGGAGATTAAAAGAGCAAGAGCAAAAAGATGATTAAGATAGTTATTGATACTAACACGTTAATTTCTGCCATGGGTTGGAAAGATAGCAATCCAAGAAAGGTGTTAGATGGCTGCTTATCTGGAAAATGGGGCTTAGTGGAAAGTATAGATTTACTTAGAGAGTTTCTTGAAGTTATCCAAAGACCAAAATTTGACTTTATTTCTGAAGAAGATAAGAGAGAATTCTTAATCAATTTAATGAATCTATGTGAGATTGTTGAACCAAAAAAGAAACTTGATATTATTAAAGATGATCCTGATGATAACATGGTGATTGAATGTGCATTAGAAGCTAAAGCAAATTATGTAATTTCTGGCGATCAACACTTACAAAAATTAAAAATGTTTGAGAATATTAAGATTTTTTCTCCAAATGATTTCTTGAAATTATTAAATGACCAATAACCTGGGATAATATTACAAACATGGATTGAGATAATGTAATTTTTAATTTATGCAAAGCATTAGAAATAATGTTTATTAGTTATCTAACACCATATTTAATGTTGCTTTGTTTTGCATATCCCACTTATCGGACACTCATCACAAACTGGTCTTGTCTTACAATGATTCTTACCCAGTTCAACTAGTAAAGCATGATATTCATTAAAGATAGATGTATCTTTAGGCAGGTTATTCATGAATAATTCCTGCCATTGATTATAATCTTTTTCCCCCATACCTAATCTAGTAAATATCCTCTTTGTATAAGCATCTATCACAAAATAAGGCTTTTGGTAAGCGTATAACAAGATAGAATCTGCTGTTTCTGGACCTATGCCATTTACCCCCAATAGTTGTTGTCTTGTAGGGTTTTTATTTTGTTTTAGAAATTCAGCTATAATCTTTAATCGTTCTGCTTTTTGGTTGTAATAACCAGATGGTTTGATAAGCTCTGCTAATTTTTTATGTTCTGTATTGATTATTTTTTCTTTATTGATTAGTTTGTTTTTACTCAGATTAGTTAGGGCTTTTTCAACATTTTTCCAGTTTGTGTTTTGTGTAAGAATCGCACCCATGATTATCTCAAATTGGTGATTGCTTGTTTTTGGCTTTCCCACATGATGTTTTGGTTCTAAGCCTTGCATAGTCAAAGGCCACCATCCTTGTTTGCCAAATGATCTGTAGAGTTTAGAATATACTTGTTTTATCTTGTTCATAAGAAATAAAGATAATAATTAGTATTTATTAGTTTCTGATATAGAATTTTGTTCTAGTCAAAAAATATTAAACAATGGATAAATTTTTTAAATAGAGTAACGTTCTTATCACTTATGGTCAACTACATTTTAAGGAATTGCCAAAGGGATTGTCGTAGAGAAATGAATGATATAGCTGAGTTTCTAGGATTAAGGTTAGATAATAATTATCCCATTGATGATGATGGACCAAGACTTATTTATGCATGGGATGGACATATTAATTTAAACGAAAGATACCCTATGCTTCACGTAATGTATTCTTATGAAAAAGATGTAGATTTTGAGAAATATGGAATACGAGTCGGATTACAAGTTGATAGTGAAATTAGATTTGATGATTTCGAAAACTGTCCAGGTTTTCCTTTAGCCAGACTTTTAGCTAAGTTGGCTCAACCAGAAAGTATATTTGATACTAGGGATCATGAATACCCTATAGAGAAATTTATCCCCAATCATTAATTGAATATCTGCATATCTATCAATTTGTCTAAATCCTATCTTTTTGAGGCTTCTATAATTTAATAAATAAACTTAGAAAAATAAACAATTTAAGAATGTTCTTTAACAGAATTAAACCAAAACAGCATTAACAGTGCCATCCTGACCAGGTCTGGAAGTAATCTTTGCTTTTCCAGCTTCTGTATCTATTATAGCACCTTTTGTCATTATATTTCTTCTTACATAATGCCTATTTGCTGGATTTTCTAAGATTGTCTTTATCTTGACTTGCTTTGATTTTTTTGTTTTAGGATCGAGAATATTTACAGATTCTTCACTTAATAGCCTTACTTTTCTATCTCCGCCTAGAGTTCTTATCTTCTGCATCCTTTTACCATCTAGTTTTGTAGAAGAAGGTACCTGACCTAATTCGTGCTTTCTATAGCCCCTCTGAGTCTTATATCTAGAGCCTCTACTTGTCCTTTTTCCTCTTCCTTGAGATACTACCATGTTATATCAGAACTCCTGTTTTATTTATAAACTTTTTGAAAAAACCTTGTTTTTTCTAAACGGTTTAGGAATTTCATCCCTAAAACTTTACGGCTTAGCTGTAACGGTTTAGAAATTTTAATTTCTAAAACTTTACGGCTTAACTATATAGCTATCATTCGTTCTTCTTGTTCCAATTATATTTCCTTAGTTTTGCGGAATTCCCATAGCCACAGGAACTACATTTCTTCTTTCTTAGGGTATATGTCCTTTTACCGCATCGTCTGCAATGTATCATATTCTTCTTTCCAGACTTTCCACCCATTGATTTAGTTCCTTTTGACATTTTAGAATTACGTTTACTCTGGCGAGATTATAGTTATTGTGTCTCCCCTTAGGAATAGAACACCTAGTTTTCTCTTTACTTCTCCGTTCTCCCTTTCTTCTGCATTCTCTAAAACTACATTGATATGTATATCAAATGATTTTAGATTGCCGATATATTGTTTGTCGTTTTTTAATTCAACAATTACTTTCTTGTTTCTTGCTTGATTTAATGCGTCTAATGGCCTTGATGCCTCTGTCATAAAAAACACCCCTCAAAATATTTATTAATGATATAAGAAATACCGGTGCTATATTTAAATCTTTTGGAATTATTCTGTTTCTGCTTCACCAAGCAGCTCTTTTACTGATTTTATACAAGAATTTTTTATTTCCCAAAAGCTTGCTCCCTGGCAGATTGACTCGTCCTTTTTTATCTTAGCTATCTTTAAATAGCATACATCACCTATGAATACTGTTCGTGTCTCTTCACATAAAGATTCGTTTAATGTTTCTATTGCTATATGACTAACACATCGATCATGAGTAGTTTCGTTCATGATATAAGAACAACTGTTTACATCCAGAGTTGCTCTGCCAATTGTATCATAACAATCATTCCTATCTAGTAAGTTTGATACTTTTAAACATCTGGTAGAATCGTTTTTTGCTATTGAGATCTGCTTATTGCATATATCAGACCAGTATTGTGTAGTTACGTCATTACATACATCAAAATCCCCTTTATCCAGGGCTATTTTTGTAATGCAATAATCTTTTGTTTTTCCTTCCAGTTTACCACATATATTCAAATTACTTTTCTTTATTCCAATCTCTGCTATACAAGAATTTTTAACTATATCCGAGGTTATCTTATTGCAGGTGCTTATGCTTTTAGCTTCAACTGCATTTTCAAGATAACAATCATCTTTTAATGTTTGTTCTGTTATGCCATTACAGCTATCCTCAACACAACCTGCTATCAAGATTAAAGTTGATATTAATAATATAGTGATTATTGCTTTGTTCATGTTAATATTTGGAGAAATAGGTGGTATATAAATATTATTAATTTGATTGGTTTAAAATTATTATAATAAAAGCAATTGACATAATATATTAAGGATTCATTCACGGATTTGCTTCGCAAATCCTATGTCAAAAAGAAATTTCAGAACTTCGTAACTGAAATTCCCTCTTCAGACAGAATTCATCCAATATAGAAAGGTTTTTGAAATCAATATAGAGTTTCAAAACCGTTCCTTTCAGAAAGGTTTTTATACAAACTTTATTTTCCTTGATTTAAGCGAGGATGCCGGAGTGGTCAAACGGGATAGGCTTAGGACCTATTAGCTTAGTGCTTACGGGGGTTCGAACCCTCCTCCTCGCATTCTTTTATTCTTAGTTCTAGTATTAAAGTACTCAATTTAGACCACTGTGTTTTTGGTACAATTAATAGAGCTATCGTTAATATTCTTACAACAATTAAATCCAACAAATTTTTCATCTATCAAAGGGGAAGCATAATCCCCACCATTGGACTTACAAGTTTCATTATATGACCTCATTTTCTTTTCCATTTTGTTGGTTTTCCATTCTATATATATTTGGTTGCTCCCTATCACTATTATTATCAATGCTAAAACAACCATAATTGTGCTTATAGTTATACGTTTATTCCTAGGAAGCCATCTCTTTTCATGTTTAATAAATTCAATATACCTTGTTAGAGTTTTTGAAATAAATCTAAATCCAATCCAAACGAGGAATAATGCAAAAATATAAAACATTATTTTTGCAGTAGGCTTGTGTGGAAATAAAAGGATGAATCCACCTGATAGAATAGCTACAATAAAAAGAACTTGCGAAAGAATGATAGATACAGCTAAGTCGTAAAAGAACTGACTTAGTATCATTAAGTATCGAGGTTTAGGGCTATTATGGCTCATTTGTATTGATAAACCTAATAAATATAATAGAAATAAAGGTATTGCTAGGTGTATCGATACTTTAGAAAGTACACTCATTCCAACCTCAATTGCTGAGTCTGGGTTAGGTAAGAACTTATTGTAATATTCAGATATAGCAAAGATTAACGCAATCAGTACTGCTACTATCGTAATGCGTTGAGATGTGTTACTTTCCATGGTATAATAGAAATGGATTATAATATTTAAATACTTTCATACATACGTACTTAATCAACGATTCCTAAAAAATTGTAAAAACATAATTATCTAAACCTGTATTTATAGTTGGTTATCCGAAAAGAACCCATTAGGTTTATTTCCCCTCCTCGCATTCTTTTATTCTTATTTTCAACACAAACATTTATATTATCATTACTAATTGTTAGTTATAATGAAAATTAAAGAAAAACCAGAAGATTTCATCGTTATGGAAGATATTTGGCTGGATTTAGGAAGTGGAGATTATGCTTATTTTCTGCTTAAGAAAAAGAACTGGAATACTTTATCTGTAATCAAAGAAATTTCTAAGAGAACAGATATCCCAATAACAAGCATATCCTATGCAGGCAGTAAAGATAAGAATGCACTTACAGAACAATATATATCTGTTAGAAAATCAGATAGAGAAAAGGTTGAAAGGATACGAATCAGAGAAGTTTGGCTTGAATTTATCGGTTATTCTCCTTTTCCAATCAAGATGGGTGATCTAAAGGGCAATAGATTTAAGATTATTGTTAGGGATATTAAAGGTATCAAGAAAGTTGGAACATGCGCAAATTACTTTGATGAACAAAGATTTTCTATGGGGAATATAGACATAGGTAAGATGCTTGTTAAAAGAGAATTTAAAGAGATATGCGCTAAATTAGAGTTAAATGTTGTTAAGAATAATTATATCAATGCAATCAGGGATATGGGAATACGAAAAGTTCAATTCTACCTGCATAGCTATGATAGTTATCTTTGGAATAATGTCCTTTCTAGGTATCTTATGAACTTTGATCATTTCAATGTAAAGTACGATTATGGCTATTTTGTTTTTTTGAAAAAGAAAATTAATAATTTCGACATCCCTTTGATAAAACCAAATACCAGATTTAATAATAAAGATATTGAAAAAATATATGATAGTGTTTTAAATAAAGAAGGAGTAAGCAAAGAAGAGATGTATATCAAGGAGATACCTGAGATAAATACGAGAGGCACTAGCAGACCTGCTTTTGCCAACGTCTCCTGGAAATCATTAAAGTTCAATAAGGCAGATAATAAAGCAGAGGTCGAGTTCTTTATTCCAAAAGGCAGCTATGCAACAATTGTTCTTAAGAAATGTGTCAGGATGTATAAATTATAATTCATTTTTACACAAGATTTAAATAGATTAAGATGAGAGATAGTACTATACAAAAAGAGATATTTTATATCTCAATGAGGTGATTTATAATGGAAGAACATACACCGCAATGTAAAGGAACTATGTTAGCGGTTTTAGGTATTATTTTGGTTTTAGTAAGACGATATACTACATGGGATATTTGGGTTGTATTAGGTGCGCTCTTGATAATCAAAGGTGTACTGATTGTTGCAATGCATGGATGTAGTTGTAAAACATGCTGTACTACAGCACCAAAGAAAAAGAAATAATTCTTTATTTTTTTATTTTTAAAAATGAAAACACTAACAAAATATCTGATGTTCAATACTTCTAATAGGCATGAATTTGTCAATATAACTGACCAGGTTTCAGATGCAGTTAAAGAAAGCGGTGTTAAAGAAGGAATGGTTTTAGTGAATCCCATGCATA
>Ga0233431_1006457_pt1 | contig 10546 bp, 7 predicted proteins | sample SI_118_April2016_FD_179867 | JGI IMG/M metagenome (GOLD analysis project Ga0233431, IMG submission 179867) | Seawater microbial communities from Saanich Inlet, British Columbia, Canada - SI_118_April2016_200_MG | ecosystem: Environmental > Aquatic > Marine > Inlet | place: Canada: British...
CTGAAGAGAATCGGATGAAAAAAGTCCTTTCTTAATCAGGGGATTCATATCTTTCAATACTACTTTCCCTGATTTTTCAAAACAGGCATTTGCTCTTTCCAGAAGGCGAACCCGATGTTCATGATAACCAGCATAAAAATCATTAAATCTCACCTTATAAGCGGTTATTTCCCGCGCTGCTTCCTTTTCCAGTATGTAATCGGCAACACCTCCGTTTTCTGAATTTCGCAGCAGTTTAGAGAGAAAAGCGCTTATTTCCCATACACTCCCTCCAAAATAGTACCATATTTTTTCTATTTGCCGGTCCGTCAAAGAAAAGTTTTCAATATCCGATTCTTTTTCAAGATGACTAAGCCAATAAAACACATCCTCTTTATTCAGATAATCGACTTCCAGTAATTCACTTGTCTTTGTCAATTTACTGTCATTATAAACTCTTTCTATAAAATAACCATCCGAACTCGATATCAGAAAATGGCAGAGATGAGATTCCTTGGTCATTGCCACAAAAAAATTGAACAATTCTTTTATCAGTTCCCGCTGTCCGTTGATATAAACATCCTGCAAAGCCTGAAGTTCATCTATAATAATGAGCGGCTGTTTTCCTTTTCTCTTTATCTTCTCAAGTTCCTTTTTCATAATTGAAAAAGGATCCAGTTCACCTTGTTTTAAGCAGTTTATAGCTTCATAGCTGAGCTTAAAGACCTTTAAATTATATTCCCTTATCTCTTTTTGGGTTCTGTCTTTATCAGAGATATTCATTCCGAAAAAAGCCTGGATAAAGTCTTTATAACTCGAAATAAAGGTCTCGCGAAGATTCAGGAATTTCACATCAAATTCCTTTTTATCAAGATGCTCTTGAATAAACCGGTTTATCAAAGTAGTCTTTCCCGACGATTTGGGTCCGTAAAAAAATAGTATATATTCAGGCTCTTCTTTTATCCATTTCTTTAAGAAAGATATCTCTTTTTTTCTGTTTATAAATGCTGCTTTTTTAGAATATTTCATAATTGCTGATGGCCCCTTTCTTTATTCATTCTGAAAAAACACAATCCTTTGCGCGGTTCCTATACCTTTTTTCCTGCAAAGCTCCATTGCCTGGGGTGTAAATCCTCCTGAAGAGAAAAAAGCAGGCAGGACCTTTTTGTTTGGATAGGTTTTTGTAAATAAAGCGATCTTTTCACAAAACTTTTTAACCTGGGGCAGACCTGTTTTCTTTTGGGTCTTTTTTACCTCGACCAGCACAACCCGACCGCATTCGGAGTATGCACAGACATCTGTTTCAATCTCTTTTCCGTGTTCTGTCTGAAATTTTTCCCGCATGGTGACACGGGTAATTTTAAGCTTTTTTTTGTATCCGGGTCCTTCAAAATAATCCGTCAAAGCAAAACTCTTCCTGGTTTTAAATTCCGTAAAAAGCTGAAATTCCGCAAATTGACCAGTAAGATTGTTCAACCTGCCCTGAAGCGTTTTTTTATCTTTTTTCAGTTCTTCTAACTGTTCGGTGAAATTTGCTTTCAGATCCGGAACAAATTCATTGATCTCCTTTTCAAAACGGGTCCGAAGAATCAGATTCAGGGTCCCGTCCTGCAATCCCCGGTAATCAATATCTGAACTTCCTGTTTCTATAACATCCGCTTTTGCCATTATTTCCAGCTTTTCACGAATCTCTTTATCTTCTATATCAAGCCCAAGCTCCTCTTTAAGCTCCTTATATGTCCATTCACGGTCAGCATGTTTGCTAAGATGCAGGAGCATTGCTTTGGCATACCTGTCATTAACTTTTTTCAAAGTCAGTTCAATATATTCTCCCCAGGTCATAGACATTTCGGAAGATTTATCAATAATCTCATAATTGACAGTATTTACCACACCCTCAGGCGTTGTCAGGTCTTTATCTTCATATTCGCTTAAAATTACACACGATATAAAAAAAGGATCAGACATGCATAATCGGTTTATCATTTCAGCAGATTCATTTGAAATTTCAGCATCATGAATTTCAGCATATTTATAAACTGCGTGCAATCCTTCTTCCTGCGTGAGATAAGGAGGCATAAAATGCCTTTTGAGTCGCCCCCCTTCAAGATACTTATCAATTACCATAATCAGCCAGCCCACATAAGAACCGGTAACCAGCATGGGGGCAATCTTCGATTCCACAACATCATGGAAACTGCCTGCCATGGTTTCAATAGGACTGGTTTCAAATTTTTTATCAGGATAGATATATTGGGTAATATTTTGAAATTCATCTAAGATAACCAGAATCTTCTGATCATAAAAAGATGCAAAACGCTTTGGCGCAGTATACGCGGTTTTCCACATAAGTCCGTATCTGCCCTTTATTTCGTTGTTTGCAAGAGAATCCACATCCGAGACCAGAAGTTCCACAGATTTTTTCAGTCCGTATTCCCTTATCTGCTCAAGAGAAAGATGATTCTCCACAAGCCTTTGATCTCTTTTTAGAAAGGATATGTACCCGGATGCAAAAGCTTGGTAATATTCCAGTGCAAAATCAGGGTACCATATTTTGTTTTCACCAATGTTGAAATAAAAAGGTATGATAGTTCCGTTCTCAGTCCAGAGACGGTTGAATATCCGCTGCACAATTGCGGTCTTGCCGCTCTTTTTTCTGGCAAGAATAACCCTTGATTTACCGAGTCTTCTGGGGATTTTTGCCAGCCACCGGTTTAAAAGCCGAAAGTCCTTTTCTCTGCCGGTGAGCAGGTCAGGATTGCCTATTGTTTCAGTCAAAGGGTATTGCATATTACCTTGGATCCGTTCTTTTAAATCATAAACCATGTCTTGCATAATTCTCCCCTTATTTCACACATCATTACATGACTGGAATAATTAACATCTGTTATACAAAAAAATTTTCGGTTCTCCTCACGCCAATTTCTTGAATCAAATAATCATTAAAAAAAGCATCAGACCAAAGGCTCAATTCATCTTTTTGCCCTGAAGTTTTTAAAAATGGTTCAACATCACTTTTTGCCAGGGAAAAATCAATTTCTTTGATTTTTTTGGATATCAGTTCAACAAGTTTTTCTTTGGCCAATACCTCTGAAAAATTAAAATGGCCTGTTTGTGCCATTTTATTCTTAAGATAATGCAAGTCACATGGAATATTATTCTTCACAAACCAGATTAAATCATACCAATCCCGGCCTTTAATATTGGTTCTTATTGTGCGGCATAACAAAGCATGCATTTTCCCTGCAAACAAACTGGGCAACGTCATGGTTTTAATGGTAAACGGGATTGGGTGAAGATGATATTTGAGGTCATTGGTAAACCCGATGGCTGGCTCCTGATCAATTTCCAATTTTATCTTCATCACAGCATTTTTATGGGTCTTCCAATTTGAATCTATTTTTAATAAATGGATCAATGTGTTTGCTTTGATGAAAGCGGAATCAATCGTGCTTTTATTCTTCTTGCCTTTTGCTTCCGTATGAACCTCAAACCCCCATAGTTCCAGTTCTGATTTTACCGCACCAAGATATTTTTTAATATCGAAATTTTTTTCCGACTGAATTAATGAAAAATCCAAATCCTCAGAGAAACGGTCCAATTTATGCAAAATTCGTAAAGCGCTCCCACCGTAAAAAACAGCCTTTTCATAAAATTTTGACCGCCATAAACCAAGCAAAACAATTTCTTGTATGATCTCTTTAAGCGCATTCTCATGATCATGAACCGTATGTAATTCATACCTGCTTAGCATTTGTTCAATTTTTTCATCAAACATAATCTTCCTTTAAACAATTGAGCAGCAGTTTTATACTTTGCCTTCGATACCCGGTCTTGATCTCCTCTAATAGAGATACATCAAGATTTTTATCAGCACTGTAATCCAATCGCATTAATTCTAGGAATTCCTTCATTTCCTTTTTTGTTGAAATATGAGTTTGCATTGCTGTAATGTCGCACAGTGCCTTCTCAGGGGAAGCAATCAAAAATCTTTTTTGATCTCCGGCATCTTCAAGCTGAATACCAACGTTGAATACTTTTTGGGGGCAGCACAAATAAGAAAATCTGCCAACCGGAGTTTCAAACTGCTTCTTTCTTTTTGCTGTCATGCTGATAATCAGTTCAACACGTTCCGGTATTATGTTCCAAAAAGCCAAAGCGGTTTGGCCTGTGATGTAAGAAGGCCCATAGATCAGATTACCCAGAACAAACTTGTTGTACGGCTTATTGTACTCCTTGCCCAACACATAAATGCCTTTTTTAACCCTCACGATATCCTTATTCGTGATAAGGCCTCTGATCTTATCTCTTGGCTTTTTATAATCCCTTAAAGCGTGCAGCAGCAAATTGTAATCAAATTCCGCAGGAAGCTGAATCAAACTTTTCATAACAAATCAACCAATATGTCTAATGAATTGGACTTACTGGTTGATTTGTTAAGAGATGAGCTAAAAATTGTCAAGAAGATTTTAATGTACCGCTTGCCAGCGGCATGTTAATAAAGGGGTCAAGTCTACCCTTGACTCATTTTGTTTGATTAGTTAAGCAAGAGTCAAGGGCAGACTTGACCCCATAACGTTGTAACGTTTACAATTTAACCTTTTAGACACTAGACCGGAAGAATAAAGGCATTGAGTCCTGCATTTGATCCGGTTGTTTTGTTTTTCTATAGAAATGTGATGCGCCTGGCTGTTGTAAAGAAGTTACGGTTGACATGCATTAAAATAAGGTATAATTAAAGAAGTTTTAGTTAAGATTAAAAAATTACAGTTTTGAATGCCGAAGTGGCGGAATTGGTAGACGCGCTAGGTTCAGGGTCTGGTGAGAGCATTCTCGTGGGAGTTCAAATCTCCCCTTCGGCACCATTTAATATAAAATCAGCTTTTCAGGAGGGCTGATTTTTTTGTTTTATAGAAAAGCCGCGAATTTATTACATCAAATTAATAAACTGACAATTCTGGAAGTTGCGTAACGCGGCGCTATATTTATGTTTGCTGATTAGCCTCTGTGAAGATGCTCAATGTTTTCGAATAATGTAACAAGATCAATATGATAAAAAACCGGGATATTTTTAGATTTATGAACACATCCTGATACCTTAATTCCCATAATTTCAAATTCAGGGTAGCGCTTAACATGTAGTGATTTGCGATTTTAAATATTTTAAAAAACCACAGATTAAAAATAGATAAAATCTGTGTTAATCTGTGGTTAAAATAATTCAGTTAATAAAGAATAATAAAATGACTAAAAAAGAAGATGTTATTGAAGTACGGCGTAAGAAAATGGAGGAATTGGAAGATAGCGGAGTCTGTCTTTTCCCGAATGATTTTGTTGTTAGTCATAGTGTAAAAGATGTTACTCAGATTGTAGCAGGCCTGGGGGACGCGACTTCAAAGGATGATGAGATATTCAGTCTTGCGGGTCGGATAATGGCAATAAACCGTTTTGGCAAGACCTCATTTATCCGTTTAAGGGATCGAACCGGACAGATACAGGCGTATATAAGGAAAGATAAAATCGGAGATGAGGGATACAGCCTGTTTAAGCAGATTGATATCGGTGATTTTGTCGGCCTTTCCGGGAGCATGTTTAAGACCAGAACAGGAGAATGGACGCTTTTTCCTGAAAAGTTAAAACTTTTGTGCAAATCAACAAGGCCCCTTCCTGAGAAATATCATGGGCTCAGGGATCCGGAAAAGCGATATCGCAGGCGCTATATAGATCTGATAATGAATGATGATGTGCGTGATATCTTTTTAAAAAGAAGCAAAATTATTCAGAAAATACGGTCGTTTCTTCTGGATAGAGATTATCTTGAAGTGGAGACACCTATGATGCAGCCTGTTCCGGGAGGCGCGGAGGCTATGCCGTTTAAAACATATCACAATGCGCTGGGCATGGACCTGTTTTTGCGGATCGCTCCTGAGCTTTATTTAAAAAGGCTGGTGGTTGGAGGTTTTGAAAGAGTTTTTGAGATTAACCGGAATTTCAGGAATGAAGGCGTTTCAACCAGGCATAATCCTGAATTTACAATGCTTGAGTTTTATCAGGCATATTCAACATATAAAGATTTGACGGAACTTACGGAAAGTATGTTTGGTTTTGTAACTAAAGAGGTTACAGGATCAAGTTCAATTACATACCAGGGAAACAGCATTAATATGGCAGGACCCTGGCCGCGAATAACTCTTTTAAAGTCACTTGAAGAGATTGGAAAGGTTGATCCCGCTATATTAAATGACAAAGAAAAACTTCTTGAGTTTGCATCGGAAAAGAATGTTAATATCGCGAAAACCGGGCGTATTGGAAAAATATTAACAAAACTGTTTGACGCTCTCGTTGAACCAAAACTTATTCAGCCCACGTTTATTACCGGGTACCCCGCGGAGGTTTCCCCGCTTTCAAGAAAAAGCGATGAAGAGCCTGATTTTACGGAGAGGTTTGAATTGTTTATAGCTGGCCATGAGATTGCAAACGGATTTTCAGAACTTAATGATCCCCGGGATCAGAAAGAACGGTTTATTCAGCAAATGTGTGACAGAGAAGCTGGCGATAAAGAAGCTCATGTTATGGATGAAGATTATATTGAAGCTTTGGAGTATGGTCTTCCTCCGACTGCCGGTGAAGGGATAGGAATAGACAGACTTACCATGCTTCTTACTGATTCACCATCTATCCGGGAGGTTATTCTGTTTCCTCATTTGAAGCAAAAAGAACGCAAAACAAAATAAGGCGCTCTTTTAATAATAGCGCCTTTTTACCCTCCTCATATAAAAAACCTCTTCTCTCAAACATGACCTTATGCATACAGGCCAGGGGGGAGAAGGAAATCAAAAAATAACCCAAACATCCCGCAATTGTGTTAAGCATGTCATACGAACATTTTATCGGCTCCCGATACCTGAAAGCTAAACAAAAAAATAGTTTTATTTCATTGATCTCAGGTCTGTCTGTGGCAGGAGTTACGGTCGGAGTTATGGCTCTGATTATTGTGATTGCTGTTATGGCCGGATTTGAGTCTGATCTTAAATCCCGTATTCTGGGAGTTCAATCCCACCTGGTAATTATGCGCAGCGGCAGTTTTACGGATTACGATCAGGTACTTGAATCAATTCAGAATATTGATGGGGTTGAGGCTGCTTCCCCTTTTATCTACACACAGGTTATGCTCAGGTCATCAAAAGGAGTGTCCGGAGCTGTTTTGAAAGGTGTGGATCCTGAATTGTCAGAAACTGTTATTAAGAATTTAGATGGTTCAGCTTTAAAATTACCAAGCCATGAAAAGGATTCAAAAGATGATAAATACCCGGGACCTCCGGGTATTGTGCTGGGTGGAGAGCTTGCTAAAAAAATGAGGGTGAGGAAAGGCTCAATAGTGCATGTCATAAGCCCGGGCGGAATGATTTCACCGGTGGGTCACCTTCCGGGCATGAAAAGATTTGAAGTAACCGGCTTTTTTGAATCCGGTATGTATGAGTTTGATGGTTCTCTTGCTTATGTTAATATCAGGGACGCGGCAAAGATATTGCGCATGTCGGGTGAAATAACCGGCATTGAAGCCCGTGTTGATGATATTGATGATGTTAAGAATATCGCCCGTGAAGTTAGAAAAAAGCTCGGATTTCCTTACTGGACAAAAGACTGGACAGAGATGAATCAAAACCTGTTTAGTGCGCTTAAGCTGGAAAAGATAGTAATGTTTATTATTCTTGCGCTGATTATTCTGGTTGCCGCTTTTAATATTGCAAGCAGTTTAATTATGATGGTGATGCAGAAGACAAAAGATATTGCTATTTTAAAAGCCATGGGGGCAACAGACCGGAGCATCAGAAAGATCTTCGTGCTTAAGGGGATGGCTATAGGAAGTCTGGGCACGGGCCTCGGAGTGGTCATCGGATGCGTGGTGTGCGGCTTACTGAAGCACTACAAGTTTATTGAACTTCCTGGTGATGTTTATTATATATCAACGCTCCCTGTTCAACTTGAATTTTTAGATGTGTCTGTTATAGCGATTTCAGCACTAGCGATATGTTTTCTGGCAACGCTTTATCCTGCAAATCAGGCCGCAAAACTGAATCCTGTTGACGCGTTCAGGTATGGTTGATTTTCAGAGTATCAATAAAAGACTCTTACATGTTTTTCATGGTCAACTCAAAGCGATTATTTATGCAAACCAATAAAAAAGATAAAACAAAAAAACGTGAGGCTTATACAGCATGGCATATAGTCCTGGCGGATGTCATGGATTATATGATTGAGCCTGATGACATGGAGGTCCATCCTTTTCAAAAGCTTGGAACCCTGCCGCTTGAATCTGATTTCATTTTCATACGAAAAAAGACGATAAAAGACCTTAAAAAATTATATTCTGATTTTGCTTTTATGATTCCGTATCTGGGAAAATTTACTGTAATTGAATATAAAAGCCCGCTGGATACACTCAGGTTTGAGGATTTTGACAAGACAAGAGCATACATGACTCTGGCAAAACTGCATTTCGGGATCAGGTATGACCGCGATATTCACATAATTCATATGGCGTCCCATTTTCAAAAGGGATATAAGGATCATGTTGAAAAAAACGGTTATGAATATGAAGAACTTGAAGAAGGGATTTATGGGGATACAAAGCACAAACATCATATTTGCTGGATAGATTTAAGTGTAACAGGAGACATGGATCCCGGGAACATTATGAATCTGTTCAGCAGTAATTATACGAAATACAAAAATTCAGAAAAGCTTGGTTTAATCAGACACTATGATGTTGTTGACTATATTTGTCAGTATATATTTAAAAAAAAGGAGCTTCGCATGAACAATATAGAGATAAGACACCTGCCTGAATTTACCAGATCAAGAGAAGTTATGAGACAAAAATTTCTGGAATCTTTTACATTGGAACAAAGGTTAGCGGGACTGGGGCCGGACCAAAGGTTAGCGGGGCTGGGGCCGGAACAAAGGCTCGCGGGGCTGGGGCCGGAACAAAGGCTGGCGGGACTGAGGCCGGAACAAAGACTTGCGGGACTTACATCGAAAGAAATGGAACAACTCCGTAATTTTTTGAACAACTAAGGATAGTAGAATAAAGAAGATGATCTGAATTTTAGCTATACTCAATTATTCATCTATTGGGGAAGTTATAATATCCACATTCCTAACCATAGATTTTCACCGTATTTTTTACCCGTAATACAGCTAAGACAACAACGTATTAATTTTATTGGTTTTTAATATTTTTAAAAATTTTAATTCCACTCGTCAGTCGTAAGTTCTTCGATAATTTTTAAATCTATTTCAATAACTACCTTAAATTATCAATTCAAAATATTTTAAATCTAATTTTTGGGTAGTTATAATTTCAGCAGCGTAGGTTGGGTTGAGCGGTGTTTTTTGCCAAAGTTTCGCTGTTTCTCCTTAATCCCGATCCACCTCAATTTAAGCAACTAAGAGAAACTAGCGAAACCCAACATTTATGCCTGCTCAACCCAACCTTGTTCCTATGCGGAGCAAAGGAATGCAGCCTACATGCTTTGCGTTCATTGTCTGAACTATGATTAAGCTGATTAACATGATTTCAGACCGTGCCTTTTATTAAAACCCGGGTTTTATCATGTTCATCATTTCAATCATTGAGAATCAAAGTTCAGACATTTTCATTTTGATATCACAACCAAAAAAATGGGATTTCCTATACACTTCAATTATGACTCGTACCCTATGACGTTAGTTTTTATGGATTGGGACGGATTTCATTTTATTATCCCGAAGGGATTGTGTATTATAGCCGGCGGTTTTAACCACCGGTAAAATAGATCCGAACCGATAAGTCCTGAAAGGACGACGTTATAATTAACTAAGGATATTAAAAAACGCCGTCCTTTCAGGACTTAAAAATCGGTGTGCATAGCATACTAGTTTTGGGGTTTAAACTGACTAATTTTATTGATAAAAAAAGGTAAGGGTTAAAACGATAAGAAGAGCCTTCGGGTGATAAAAAGGGGTCAAAGGTGGTTAAAGGCAAGCATATTTGTTAACCACAGATTACGCTGATTTTATGTGACTTAATAATCTGTGGCATCTGTGTAATCTGTGGTTAAAATAATCATGCTATTCGCTTAAAAAAGCACAAATCAAAATATTAAATCACTACTTAATTTAGTACTACCAAATTTAATTGCTATTTTAAATTTTCGGTACCATGGATCAAAATTAGTTTCACCATAGAGCCTTGTTTGAAACTTTAGGTTGAGCATTTTTATGGAGCAATTTAGCCAATGTTAACAGACGGAAAAATTAAAGCTTATTTTAGGCCGATGAGAAAATCTGAATTTTACAAAACCGTTGACAAATATCTTGATCTTATTGAATCCATAGAAGAATTTTCCAATCATGTTTTTCATGGTCAGCTCAAAGCGATTATTTATGCAAACCAACAAAAAAGATAAAACAAAAAAACGTGAGGCTTATACAGCATGGCATATAGTCCTGGCGGATGTCATGGATTATATGATTGAGCCTGATGACATGGAGGTCCATCCTTTTCAAAAGCTTGGAACCCTGC
>Ga0233431_1006458_pt1 | contig 10545 bp, 13 predicted proteins | sample SI_118_April2016_FD_179867 | JGI IMG/M metagenome (GOLD analysis project Ga0233431, IMG submission 179867) | Seawater microbial communities from Saanich Inlet, British Columbia, Canada - SI_118_April2016_200_MG | ecosystem: Environmental > Aquatic > Marine > Inlet | place: Canada: British...
GTGGACGTGGGTCTGCGCTGGGCGAAGACCCGGCTCAACGAATACGGTGGATTCAACATCGACGGCAGCGCAAAGGGTTTCGGGCAGGTGCCTGCGGTGGTGGATCAGTGGGAGCCGGCGGTCTGGACCGGGACGCTGGGGGCGGCGCACTATCTTTCGGAGGATCTGTCGCTGCACATCAATCTGGCCGCCGGTCACGTGCGGCCCCGCCGGGGTTCGCTGGATGTGGATTTAGCGGAGCCGCAGGACGAGCGGCAGATCAAGCTGGACGTAGGTCTGCGCCCGGTTTTTCCGGGTTTTGGAAGGCTGGGGATCGTCGGGTTTTTCGTGGGGCAGAGCGAGGCGATCGTGCTCAGCGGCAAGACGGCGGAGGTGGGAGGGCGGGTGATGGAGCTCTACCTGAACCGGGACCAGACCCAGTTGGGCATCGAGTTGGAGGGACGTTCGGCGCTGCTGCTGGGGGGGCCGGTAAGTCTGATGTTCAATCTGGTGGCGATGCATTCGCGGGCGGAGGTGGACGGCAAGATGCGACGCAACCGGGAGCTACCCCGGATGATCGCCAGCGCAGGGGTGCATGTGGAGAAGTTGGGGTTCGATCTCAACCTCTTCTGGAAACAGATCTCTTCTTACGAGAGCACCCGCTTTGCCGCTGGGGTCGGGGGGGAGCCACCGTTGCCGCAGCCTCTGGGGGATTATGCAACCTTGGGCGGAACCGGGGGCTGGTCTCTGGGGCCGCAGGGGGAAACCAGGCTGTATGTGAGGGCGGAGAATCTGGCGGGTCGGCGGTTTTCGACGGTGGTCGGGTATCCGGACTTCGGCAGGCGGTTTACTGTGGGGTTGCGGCGGCTTTTTTGAAGCCAGGTTTCTTCGTCCTGAAAAGGCATGAACTGGCGATCGAGATCCAGATATTTTGCCATTGGAAGTGAGGTTCGATTTATTCAGTTTTGTGAGATTGAGAGCTGTGTGGTGTGCAGTAGAGATCGGAAATTCCGCGAAATTTTCACACCGATTCGGTAGAGCTTTTGGGAAAGTGCTTTCTTATCTGTTTGCTGCCGACGTGCCTGGACAGCAGTTTATAGTTGTTGCGCTCATACCGGATTCTGCCGGCGATGATCGCGGGGTGTATTTTTAACTTAGCTGCCAGAGAATATACCTCGGCCGTTGTCACTTTGTCCGCCAGCGGTTCTTGGTCCCAAATATCCTTGGGGATAAGTCCGTCACTAGCCATCTCATCCGCTTCTTTTTCTATGGTATCTTCCATCTCCATTTCTTTTCCCCGAAGGTCCAGATCATCGATGATGAGCGGGTCGGACATCGACAGATGCTTTGCGACATGAGCGAGTTCGTGCAGCAGACAAAACCAGAAGTTATCGGCTCTGTCATAGCGAAGGGTCAGGCCGATAACCGGGGTTTCGTCCGGCACCAGAAAGGCAACTCCGTCGAGATAGGTTTGGGGAAGGTGAGGAACCACAATCAGATGAATTCCGTGTTTCCCGAGGTATTCTCTGGCGAGTACGGGGCCGTCGTCGAAGTAGCTCAACCGCGCCACTTCCCGCAGAGTGCTCAATTTGATGGAGTCCTTTTGATATTTCGTTTTCAAAGGGCTTTTCCGGGTGAAGTACAGCACGCGAATGCACCATGCGGTCAGGGCGTATAGGTCCATCTTTGGGTTACATCGGCCCTTTCTCCCCCGGCGGAAAAAACCCACCGGGATCGTTTCCAAACCACCGGCTCGTGCAATAAAATTGCGCATCAATTCTTCGGCTTTTCCCCCAATGTCACTCGTCTCCGGAATCCAGCCGCGTTTTGCCATTTCGGCCAGTGGAAATTTGGACCATTCCACGTCTTGCATCTGATCTGGAAAGTCTGCCCCCGGCTCCTTCAGCAGCAGTTCGGCGGGTATACCCAGTCCCCTATTCAGCGATCTCATCATGGCCAGGGTAAGGGGGCGTTTGCCATTCAGCACTTCGGACACCTTGCTTTTATTGCCGATGAAGGGGACCATGTCCTTCTGTTGGAGCCCTAGCTGCTCCATGCGAAACTTAATCGCATCGATAGGGTCCGGTGGGGCTATTGGGTAGTGTTGCTCTTCATACATTTCAACAAGTGCGGTCAGCAACTCCAGTTCGTCCATTTCGGCGGTGTCGGGTTTGGCATCCATGAGTTGCTCGATGCGGGACAGCGCCATCTCGTAATCCTCTTCGCTTTTTATCAGGCGATTAATCATTTAGACCACCTCCGCATCAATTTTGTCGTACTCCCGGTGCGTTCCGATAAAGCGCACAAATACGGTTTTTGAATCGTAGTTGATTCTGACTACCAGCCGATACTTATTGCCTGCGATATTGAAAACGACCCGGTTATCCTTGAGAATGCTGGCAGATCCATACTGGGCCTTTACATCAACCGGGGATGTCCACTGCGCGCGTTTGGCTTCGTAATGCCACGCTTCCAAAGCGCCCTCTGAATCCCGATGCTCTGGTTGCTGGTAAAAGTCGACCAGCGTTCTTCGTTTGATTACATGCATAATGTAATAGTTCCTTTGATGGTCGTCAATAAAAGTTCCCAAAAAAGGAACTTTGTCGTTTTGTAATCATTTTATTTCCACAGCTGTAGAATTGGTTTTATTCCTAAAAGACAAAGGTGAGTTGATAAACATTTGAAAAATATAAAATTGCCTCTCAGGTATGTGAATTCTTTTTATTATAAAATATTCATTTCTCATGTTTTTAGATAACACACACAGGTTGGGGAATCAACTGTAGTGCGAGGTTAATGTATGTCGCCAACATTGTGTGGCTGACGATGTTGGTGCCGGTGGGGGGGTGGGACTGACGTCGGCGCGGGTAGAGGCGGGGTTGCTGAATGAGCTGGCGCACATTCGGTGATATTTTGGGGGGGGAATTTAGTACGAACATTTTCGTTGACAAATTACGAAGAGGTTCGTAATATGAAAATGAAACCTTTGAGAAAGGAATTTTGTCTATGGCGGCAAGGTTACCATCCAAGCCCACCGAAGGGGAACTGGCCATTCTGAGCATTTTGTGGAGCCGGGGCCCGTGCACGGTGGGGCAGGTGCAGGAGTCGCTGAGTCGGGAACGCGAGACCGGGTACACGACGGCGCTCAAGCTCCTGCAGATCATGACTGAAAAAGGGCTGGTAGTGCGGGATGAATCGAAGCGGGCACACGTGTACCGGGCGAAGTTCACCGAGGAGCAGACGCAGCAGCAACTGGTGGGCGATCTGCTGGAGCGGGCCTTCGGGGGGTCGGCGACCAGGCTGGTGGTGCAGGCGCTGTCGTCCCGCAGGGCCACGAAAAAGGAGCTGGGGCAGATAAGGAATCTGCTCGATGAGTTGGAAGGAGATTCTGGATGAAGTCGATGGCGGCGCTTTTGGGACGGCCACTGATGGAGACGCTGGGCTGGACTCTGATGCACTTCGTGTGGCAGGGGGCACTGGTAGCGGTACTGCTAGGTGCAGTGCTTTTCCTGCTCAGACGCGGAGATCCCCGGATGCGCTACGCTTTACTGTGTGCGGGGATGCTGGCGCTGGTGGCGGCGCCGGTAGTGACGGGGGTGGCGATTCACTCTCCTGCTGTATCGGCGTTGCGGGCGGTCTCGGATGCGGGAGTTTCCGAAGCGACTTCCATTGAAGAGGAGAGATGTTCGTCAGGGGAGTGAAGATGGGGTTGGACGGTTTGGAGGAGGTTTTGAAACGGAAAAAGGTGAAGGGAGCGGAAGAGCCGGTGCTGGTGGTGAGCGGCCGCCTGGATCGCGAGGAGTTGATCGAGCAGATCCGAAATGTGGCGAAGGAGAACGGAGTTCAGGTGCGGGGACTGCGCATTCAGGCGGCACCGGAAGAGACACGCATTGACACGGTGGGGATCGACGACGCGAGAGCGAAACGCATCAGGGAGCTAGAGGAGGAGTTTATCCGGGTGCAGAAAAAGCTAAAGGGGCTGAGGGATGGGGCCACCACTCTCACCGTTTCCACCGATGGCAAGATGGCCCTGGGGAATTCGGCGGTGGGAAAACTGGAGGTGGATATGGAGGATCTAGGTTCGGTCCTGTCGGCCTGGATTTCGGAGAGGGGAGAGCAGGGGCGGCTGTTGGTCAAGGGGGTACCGGAGACGAAGCATACCTCAGTGCATCGACCGGGTTGGATAGGGTCGTTTTGATCGCTTTGCTCCCTGGTGACCACTTGGGGTTGCGGCAGCTTTTCTGAAGACCGGATGAGGGGCTGGAAGGGGATGAAGTGTAAATATTTTTCGCAATCCGATTGGTGTGGGAATATCGGGAGGTAAGCGTATATTATGGGTGAGAGTTCTCTCCCGTAAAAAGGTGTGAATGGTTCTCGCAAGCAAAGGTGGGAAATGGTCAATGCCATCAGACAGAAGGTGATTGTGCAACCGGGAGGACGCATAGAGTTGCACGCGCCCGAGCTCAAACCGGGGACGCACGCGGAAGTCATCATTTTAGAGGATTCTCCGCAACCGCCAGGGCGCAGCCTACGGAGCCTAATCGGGACAGCCAAGGGGTGTTTTTCCTCCCCTGAAGAGACGGATGCCTTTCTCTCCCAGGAGCGCGATTCGTGGGATTAACGGACGCTCTGGAGGGGACGAGAGTCTACCTGGATGCCAACGTCTTTATCTACGCCCTGGAAGGATTCCCCCAATACGCACCTATCCTCGGTGAACTTTTCGACGCGTTGGATGCGGGTTTGCTGCAGTCCGCTACCAGCGAACTCACAGTGGCGGAAGTGCTGGTCAAGCCGTTTGTGGACGACAATGCGGAATTGCAGGCGACTTACGAGGATGCTCTACAGAATTCGAGTTCTCTGGAGATAATTCCCGTCAGTCGGCAGATTCTGATCGATGCAGCCAGGCTGCGGGCGACGAGTGAGTCGTTGAGGCTTCCAGATGCTATCCACATCGCAACTGCTCGGGGCGCCGGTTGCCGGAATCTGGTTACTAACGACAAGCGTATCAGAAGCCTGCCCGAGATCCACATTCTTCAGCTGGCTGATTTTATTTTATAGATATCGGGAAATCTTGTCCCCTGGTTTTCATGGGCCATTCCGAGATGTTTCGGGATAAGTACGAATTTTTTCGTTGACAAATTACGAAGGGATTCGTAATATGAAAATGAGACCATTGAGAAAGGAATTCTGTCTATGACGGCAAGGTTACCATCCAAACCCACCGAAGGGGAACTGGCGATTTTGAGCATCTTGTGGGGTCAGGGTCCGAGCACGGTGGGGCAAGTGCAGGAGGCACTCAACAAGGAACGCGAGACCGGGTACACGACGGCGCTCAAGCTCCTGCAGATCATGATCGAAAAGGGTCTGGTGGTGCGGGATGAGTCGAAGCGGGCACACGTGTACCGGGCGAAATTCACCGAGGAGCAGACTCAGCAGCAGTTGGTGGGCGATCTGCTGGAACGGGCTTTCGGGGGATCGGCAACCAGGCTGGTGGTGCAGGCGTTGTCGTCCCGCAGGGCCTCGAAGAAGGAACTAGAGCAGATCAGGAATCTGCTCAACGAACTGGAAGGAGATTCCGGATGAAATTGATGGAGGCGCTTTTTAGTCGGCCCCTGATGGAGACGCTGGGCTGGACGCTGATGCACTTCGTGTGGCAGGGGGCGCTGGCGGCACTGCTGCTGGGCGCAGCACTCTTCCTGCTGAGACGCGGAGATCCCCGGATGCGCTACGCCGTGCTGTGCGCGGGGATGCTGGCGCTGGTGGTAGCGCCGATAGTGACGGGGGTGGCGATTCATTCTCCTTCAGGGCCGGCTCTGCCGATGATCTCGGAGACAGCGGCTCCCGAAGCGGCTCCTGTTGTGGAGGAAACTGTGATTCCAGCGGTACCGATCCCGGTCTGGTCGGGATGGATGAGAGTGATCGAGGAGTTTTTGCCCCAGCTGTTACTGGTCTGGTTTGGAGGTGTCTGTCTGCTCTCGGCTCGACTGATGGCTGGGTGGCTGTATCTCTTGCGGCTGAATGAAAGGGCGAATCAACTCGGTCAAATGTGGCAGGAGACGGGGGAGAGATTGAGCGTCCGACTCGACCTGGGTCGGCGAGTATCTCTGTTAGAATCGAATTGGATCGAGGTGCCGATGGTGGTCGGCTGGCTGCGGCCGGCGGTGTTGATGCCGGTGGGCGCGCTGGCCGGGCTGACACCTGGGCAGGTGGAGGCGATCCTGCTGCACGAGTTGGCGCACATAAGGAGGTACGACTATCTGGTGAATGCCATACAGGCGGTCGTGGAGACGCTGTTCTTCTATCATCCGGCGGTCTGGTGGATATCGCATCGGATGCGGGTGGAGCGGGAGTACTGCTGCGACGATCAGGCGGTGAGGGTTGGCGGCAATGCGGTGGGTTACGCGCGGGCGTTGGCGCGGCTGGAGGAATTGAGGGGTGTGGAAGGGACACTGGTGCTGGCGGCCAGCGGAGGGGCGCTGTTGAGGAGAATTCAGCGGTTGGTGATGCCGGGGATGCAGGACTCTTTGGGTGTTGGGGGATTGGGGGTGAGTGCAGGTGTGAGTATTGCGCTGGTAATAGGTGCGCTGGTATGGATTTCACCGGGTTATTCCACAACGGCGGACAGGGAGGATGGACGCGGGAGTGATGTCGGAGTGTTGGGGTTGCGTTCCCTGCAGGTGGCCGGGGCCCCCGTGCTCAGAGTTGCCGCTGATGGGGGGATGACGTTAGTAGGCTCCTTGGACGACCAGCGGGATGGCGTGGTGGAGCAGCGAACAGGAGTGAGCTTCGAAAATCTCGAAGAGAAGTTGGCAGAGCGGAGGCGGGAAAGAGACGACGCAACGCTATTGTTCATTCGGGTCGAGCCGGAGGCGGAGAAAGAGATCGTCACTCGCGCTATGGATGTTGCCACAAGGGTCGGGTTTTTAGCTCAGGCGGTCGATTGGGGGACGAATTCGCGCGTGCAGACGGAGATGCCGTTCCGGTTCCCAGTGGAAATGTCAGGACCGGGCAAAGTGGAAATCGTCATCCTCAATTCGACGGGCAGGGTGACGGGCAGGGTGCGAAAACTCGTGGACGGAGAATGGGGACCGGGGAGCTATGAATTCACCTGGGATGGGAAATTGGAAGATGGCAGCGATGCAATGGAGGGGGAATACCAGGCCCGTGAAAGAATCGAGTTTTCCCATCAGGTACATATGCGGGGTCACAAACTGATTTTGAAGGAATCGGAACTCGGCAAAAGGGTCGAGCGTGTCGGCGTGCGAATCGATGCACAGGGACGGATGATAGTCGGAGGTGTGGAGATGGGGCTGGCCGATCTGGAACGACTGCTGAAGAGAGTGGAGCACGAGGAATTGGAGTTGGTGGTGAGCGGCAATCTGGAGCACGAGCAATTGATCGAACAGATCCGGGATGTGGCGAAGGAAAGCGGAGTTCAGATACGGATGCTGCACTTTCAGGCGGCGCCGGGTGCATCCTTAAAAGGTGTCAGGCAGGGCGCGAAATCTGGAACTCCAGGCGGAAGTGGCAAAGCACTGGTCGTCCGCATCAGCGAGGGGGGACGCTTGTATGCCCTATCCGATGAGAGGACTCTTGAAGAATTCAGAGAGATTCTCCAACAGCAGGATCCGGAAACCGAAATCGTTTTCAGCGTTCACTCAGAACGCGAGAAGCCGGTGGTGGGGCAGGTTTACAAGGTGGTGCGAGAAGAGGGTTTCAAGCTTCGCAACATGATTTTCGACGACGCGCCGAAGAGAATCACCGTAAAAGTGGACCGAGATCGGCGGCTGTGGATCGGCCAGAGCGAGGTGGCTTTTGCGGCACTGAAAGATACGCTTGAGGCGCTGCAGATGATATTGGAGAAAAAGACTCTGCTGGTGATTAGGGTCGAAGCGCGGGGGGCGGAATTCGACTTGTTGCCGGAGAGGGTAGAGCAGGTGCGGGCGGTGGCGCGGGACGTGGGTATCGAGACGCAGGCGGTGAGGTTCGGTCAGATGGAGGGCTTGATTCGCGGCGAGCCGTACGCTCTGGATTACGAAGTGCCGGAGAGGACCCAGGTCAAAATCGCGCTGAGGGACATACAGGGGAATACGGTTCGGTCGTTCAGAGACGAGGTTATGGAGCCGGGGCAGTACGGGGTGCAGTGGGACGGGAAAGACGAAGAAGGGGAAGAGGTGGAATCGGGGATTTACTTCTACACGGTGGAAGTTGGGATTTACCACAAGGTATACAAGGTGCTGCGGTGAGCTTTTCTCTGCGGATGAGGTTTTAGGCGAGGATTCCTCCGGCAATTTCGCGCTCCATTTCATCCCACTCGCCCACCGACGCCTGCAGGGCGTAGAGGCGTTCCACAGCCTCTAATTTCTCCGCCTGTGAGGGTGCGTATTTCTCGGAGACCGCGTTGCGAATGAGGGTGCTGACGGAGCATCCTTCGCGTGCGGCTATTTGCCCGAGACGATCGGCCAGGTCATCGGGAAAGAGGACTTCGAGCCGTCTGGTCAACCGTGTCATGTTTTTCCTCCTGGCGCTATGCGTACAGTATCAAATCCAGAATGTAAAATTTCCCGAGACTATTCTCCAGTTTTAAATTGGAAATGGATCGCTATGATTGCCATTATTTGACTTAGTCCGGGACTTAGTCTATTCTTAAGAAAAAAGGAGATGCCCATGTCCCTACAGGTCAACGTCCACGAAGCCAAGACGCACTTTTCCCGTCTGCTCGACCGGGTCAGCGGCGGGGAAGAGGTGATCATCGCCCGGGCCGGGGAGCCGGTTGCGCGTCTGGTGCCGGTGGAGAAGCCGCCACGGGAGCGAGTGCCTGGGAGTGCGAAGGGTGAGATCGGGATCGCCGATGATTTCGACGCGCCGCTGCCGGAAGAGGTGCTGGGGGAGTTTGAGGGATGAAATACCTGCTGGATACCCACGCTTTTTTGTGGTGGATCGACGATTCTCCCCGGTTGTCGGCGGAGGCGCGCAGGGTAATCGGGGATGGTCGGAACCAGATCTTCTTCAGCGCGGCTTCCGGGTGGGAAATCGCCGTGAAGTGTCGGCTGGGCAAGCTGGAGTTGCCGAGGGTGCCGGGGAAGTACATCCCCGAGCAGGTGCGTCTCAACGATTTTCAGGTGGTGCCGGTCGAACTCAGCCACGCTCTCCACGTGCATTCCCTGCCCCTGCACCACCGGGATCCGTTCGACCGCGTGCTGATCGCGCAGAGTGCGTTGGAGGGGATGCCGATCATCACCCGGGATGGGCAGTTCACGGCTTACAAGGTCAGCACCTGCTGGTAGTTCATTTTCTGTCAGGAACCATCTCCAGCAGACAATCAATCATTCAGCCACATCTCAATTTCGGTCTTGATTCGCGTCCAGGTGGGCTTCAAGTCACTCACCAAGCTGCGCATTTCTTCCCAGTGTAGCACGTATGCGTAGGCCTGGCGAAAGAAGTGCCGGAAGGCGAGATATTCCCTCAGGGATTCCTTTGCTTTTTCGGAAATGAGGGTGGGACGCAGGTCAGTGGGTGCAGTGATCTGGTCCAGCAGATCCCTGTGCCATCGTTCGCCCGATGGCACTTTCTCATCGACGCGCTTGGCGACGGTGAGGAAAATACCCTCCAGGCCGGTATAAAACGAGTGAAGCACGGATCCCAATGCGGTCCTCTCAATCGCATTGGGATCGATTGTCGCCGATTTGTCGAGGAGTTCAGAAAACGCCACAAATAGATCTTCAATCTGCTGGATCTCGGATTGGATCTGATCTCGGACTAGGTCATCCAACATGGACGAGTAACTCGTGTTTTTGCAGGAAGCTGACCAGTCGAGAGTCTCTGTCCAGGTCAATCAAATCGACAGGATGCTTCAGTTCACTCAGTAGCTTTCCGAGCAGGGAAAAGAATTTCCCCGGTGGACAGCCGCGGATGGCCAGGTCTATGTCCGATTCTTCTCGGGAGCGGCCATCGGCTACGGAGCCGAATACGTGAACCTCGCTGCAACCCCCTTCTTTGAGTATTCGCACCGCGCGTTCTATGTCGGCCCGGTACTCCTCTGGCATCGCCCCCAACTCTGCTGCTCTTACAATCATATCTCTTGATTCTCCAGGCTGGGTTTTCCGCACGAATACGTGTGTTCACAGGCAAATCGGTATCCGGAATCTAAGATTTTCAAGGATCGTTCTCAAGCCAAAATGGATGGAGTCACTCGATGGCGATGATTTGATTTAACCGGGATGGGGCTATCGATTTGGGGTAGTCGGGCTGGGGTGATTCGGGTCCGAACTACGCGAATTCGATCTGGTCGAAGTCGCCTACGGGCCGGTAGCCGATCTTCTGGTAGACGCTGTTGGAGATCGGATTGTCCAGGTCGGCGAAGAGGGCGCAGAAGATGTGTCCCCGGTCGAGCTGGTGCTGGCTCAGGGCGGCGACGCAGGCGGTGGCATAGCCGCGGTTGCGGAACTCGGGTGGGGTATAGACCTCGTTGATGGCGGTGCCGTGGGATGTGGGCCGGGAGTAGGCGGCCATGGAGACGGGTTTGCCGTCCTCCCAGATGAAGAGGTTGCCGGCGGCGATGCGGTT
>Ga0233431_1006464_pt1 | contig 10537 bp, 6 predicted proteins | sample SI_118_April2016_FD_179867 | JGI IMG/M metagenome (GOLD analysis project Ga0233431, IMG submission 179867) | Seawater microbial communities from Saanich Inlet, British Columbia, Canada - SI_118_April2016_200_MG | ecosystem: Environmental > Aquatic > Marine > Inlet | place: Canada: British...
CCCGTTGGTTGCTTTCCAGGTGCCCATGCCATCCTCGAAGGTCGAGAGCACGCGCACCGTCTCGAACCGGTCCGCACTCGTCCGGTCCACTTCCGGGCAGCGGATGGGCTCCCAGGCGAGGACGGGAAGGGCAAAGGTGGCGGCAAGAATGGCTCGGTACATGATAGCTCCTTAGAGCGCTGGGGTACGGTTCGCAGCAGTCTAGGGTTGGGGTGTTCGCGAGTCCAGGGCGACGGTGAGGGCGGAGTCGGCGGGGATGTGGCCGGGGGCGTAGGCCTTGAACTGGAGGCTGACTAGATGGAGTCGGCCCGGGGTCTGGGCGGTGGGGTAGTGGAGTCCGGCCGTGCCACGGGGGCCTTCGGGGCAGTTCAGCAGGAAGATGCCCGGCTCGGCCTCGGGTATGTCGAGGTAGTCTGTGCTGCGCTCGTGGCGACCGTCGACGACGCGGCGGACGCGGACGCGGAGCTGGCCGCCGGGGACGGGCTGGCCGTTGGCATTGGTCAGGCGGACGCGCGCCTGCACGGGGCTGCCGGCGGGGACAAGGGTGGTGGTTGGCTGGGTGTCGGCGAAGAGGCGGGGAAGGGGCGCGCGTTCGACTTGCCCAAAGCGGCAGCAGTTGACGATGAAGCGGCTGAGCCGCTCGAGCCCGCAGGCGGTGTCGCGGTCGTACAAGCGATGGCTGAGGCCGGAGCGGGTCACGCGCCCGTGGACTTCCAGGACCTCGCCGATGGCCCCGCCGAGGAGGACGATCCGGGCTGGGCCGCGCTCCCAAGCCAGGGCGACGGCGGCGCCGTTGGCGGCGGTGGCCAAGGGTTTGGCGGTGGGTGAGGAGAGCTCGCGAACGCGGAGCGCGGCGGAGTCGGCCATCTTGGGCTGGAACTTGCGGATCACATCCAGGTCGGCTCCGCCCAGGCGGCGAACGGGGACGGGTTGGCGGAGGGCAGCCACGACCGGCAGGGGCTCGGACAGGGGGTGTGATGGGCCGAGGGTGACGGGGTAGGCTTGCTGGAGGGTTGGGTTGGCTTGCCAGCAGGGGAGACTGATGACGAGGTGCACGCCCTGGCCGATGAGTGTCTCGACCAGTTGTTGCTCTGCCGGCTGCAGCTCGCGGGCGGTGTCAAGGATGACCGCGGAGAGCTTCTCCCAGGCTGGGCGGCGCTTGCCGTCCGGGGTGAGGAACTCGGTCGGGTTGAGCTCTTCGCGGGTGTCGTCGCCGCTGAACACATGGCCGCGGGCGGCGAGTTCCAGCAGATAGCGCTCATATCCCCGGCGCAGCTTCTTGTCGGTAAGCGCCACGACGCGGCTCATGGCCCCCTCAAGCTCGTTCATTTCGACCATCGCCGACGCGGCTTCCGCCAAACGCTTGGCGCCGCGTTCGTAGGCCACGGTGCTCGGGGCGCTGAGGGCGACGAGGAGCCGATTGGGGTTCTTCGGGTTCAGGCGGTGCCGAATCAGAGGTTCGTCGTTCTCGTTGCTGGCCAGATCGGCGGGGGGAACGGGCAGCTTCTCAGGCACGGGGTCATCGGGATGGAGCAGGACGATATCGTGCTGGGGTACGGGATACATGCTCCCGCCGGACACGGGGCCGACCTTGACTTCCTTGCCCAGCCGGGACAGGGCATCACGCAGTTTCGCAGCGAGTTTCCCGGCCTGTGGGGAATGGCGGATGGCGACGGAGCCGGGTGAGTTGGCGATCACGTAGAGGGGGCTGTGGAAGGCCTGCATGGAGCGGAAGCAGGGGCCGCGCACGGCTTCGTGCGGGCCGACGAGAGGGACATGGTCGGCGGTGCGGCCGCCACCGAACTGGGAGTGTTTGGGGCGGTTCTTGTAGGCTTGCTCGCGGGGCTGGGTGGTGAGGTCCTCGAAGGGGGCGATGACCCAGTTCATGGTGAACTCGGAGGAGCCGACGATGCCGGGGGTCTGGATCATGGCGCGCCAGTAGCGTTCCAGATAGTAGGCGGCGCCGCGACGGGTGACGCCGCCGACGCCCGACGTGGCCCAGGAGTACTTGGGCCCCATCCACTCGGTGATGAAGAGCGGGCGGTTGCAGACGACGGCTTCGCGGGCCAGTTCGGCAAGGTCGCGGGCGACTTCGTCTTGGCGGCCATGGTAGCGCCCGGTGTACTGGTTGATGCCGGAGATGTCCTCGTGGGGCAGGGGCGGCACGGTCCGGAAGGAGCTGGCCCGCACGTACATTACCGGCGAGCGCTTGGCATAGACGCTGCTCAACAGCTCGGCCCCGATATCGAGCGGCTGGTAGAGCGCGCCGGGGAAGGCGTCGGAGAGGCTGGCGCCCCAGATGGACAACTCCACCTCATTACCCGCCTGGGCTACGGCTTGGAAGGGACGGTTGGCATGGGGCGAGAGCATGCGGAAGAGAGTGGTGTAGTGGTCGCGGAAGACGGCGACATCGTCCCACCCGGCGAGGCTCCGGTAGTTGGGGGAGAGAGAGTGCAGGAAGGGCACGCCAAGCTGGTCGCGGATGTCCCAGGAGGCGGGGCGGTTGTGGAGGCCATACCGGCGCAGGCCGTCGACCCAGAGGTCGTCGAGGAGCCGATGCCCCTCCTGGATGACGGCGGTCGTATTGCTCCAGTTGTAGACGGCCATGCGGGCGAACCAGGCGCGGCCGTTCTCGCGCATGGTCCAGTCCGGCTGGCGACGGTGGCGGAGGTGGCGGAGGGTGGGGTTGATGGGGCTTGGGGAGACGGTCACGATTCCGGGCTGGATCTGTTGGTTGATACGGGCGAGAGTCCTGCCGTCTTTGACCATGGCAAGTTGCAGATTGCAGGTGCGGGGACGGCGGTTCGACCAGCAGGAGGGGGGGGGAATGTAGAGCGCCAACTCCTGGTTGGCTGCCGCTCCTCCCCCGGTCACCCGCTCGCCCCCATCGACCACCTCGCCTACCAGACGCGCTCCGGGGACTGGGTCGGCGACCCGGGCAACCACCGCCACGCCGGTGGGAGAGGCTCGGAATCGCCAGGTGATCTTCTCCGGGAGCAATGGCTCTCCGGTTGCCCCGGGGGGCATGTATGTCGGTATGGGGAGCCCAGCGTGTCCTCCACGAGGGGACAGAAACACTCCCTTGCCGCCTCGGATGCCAGTCAGAACGTCCTCGGCCGCTGCAGCCTGGTCTCGCATCGAATAGAGTGCCAAGCGTGCCTGGTGGACGGCGGCAAGGGCTTGATCCAGCAAGCGGGTGCGCACGACGTCTTCGGGCGGGGGCCAGCCGAGGCGGACGTCGCCGATGTCGAGCGCGAAGTCGGCTGCCTGTCCTGGTGCATTCTCCAGGCGGAAGGTGATGCCGATGACGGAGGTGGGCGTGTAGCGGACCTTGCGCGCGGGGTTGGCCACGTCGAAGCGGAGGGTCCGCCACTTGCCCTCGGGCATGGCATCGGGGTGGAAATCGGCCCAGGATTCGCCGTCGGGGTTGTCCATGTAGAGGCGTAGCAGGAGGGGGAACTCGCTGTTCAGGGGGACCTTGGGGAAGCGGACATCGACCTCCAGGCGCCGACCGACCACGGGGAAGGCGGCGGGGAGCTTGGTGTTTAGGAATACGGTTTGGCGGCCCTTGTCGACGAAGCGGACGGGGAGGCGCAGGAAGCGCTTGCCACCCTCGGTCTCCAGGGTCGGGGGGGATTGCTCGACCGCCGAATAGAGAATGGAGCCGCTGATGGCGACGTCCTCGGCGGTCAGGTCGATGGTGTCGACGGGCTTGGCGGCTAGCTCGCGCACCATCGCGTCGAAGGCGGCGGCGGTCAGGGGCTGGTAGTCGTCGGGGATCGGTGTCGGCTCGAAATGCCAGGGGAGCAGCGACACGTCAGACGACCTCTTTCCACCAGCGGCGAATGCCCGGGCGGCAGACGTGGCGAGTGGCTCCATGAAGCGTAACCACTCTTGGGCCTGCAGGGCGTCGCGCTCGAGCTTCCGGCGTTCGTAGTGCCAGCGGGCGAGGAGGTCGTTGATGCGTTGGCGCTGCAGCTCGCGGGGCGCGAAGACCGGGCGCAGGTCGTCCTGGTCGGCGGTGTAGATGGGGCCACCGGGTTCGAGGCGGATCTGGTCGAGGCGGAACCGCCCTTCCCCTTCGCCGCCGCTCGACGGCACGACCTGGAACTGGATCACGTCCCCGAGGTCCGGCTTCTCATCGCGCTTCGCCTCATCGCCCCGGAAGAAGGCAAAGTCCGCTGTCGTCAGGCTGTGCTCCTGCCACTCGGGGGTCAGGTCGATGGTCTGGCTCTGCCATTCGGTGCCATCCCGTCCCAGGAAACGCACCATCATGAGTCCGGGCCCGTCGGCGTCGCGGCGGCAGTGGAAGCGGACCTGTTTGAGGCCGGGGATGGGGTGGAACATGGGCCAGTTGAAGCGCGCCCAGTTGCCGCGCTCATGGACCAGAAGGAAGCTGTTGGCGGTCCCTGCCGCGCCGGGCGCTGTCGGTTGCACCGACCGCGCGTTCGACAGCCGCCCGATCTGGTAACGCAGGCGCGGAGCATCCGCCGACAGGCAGGAGAGTGAGAGGAAGAGGGTAGCGAGACAGGCATGTAACAAGCGCAAGAGCGAGTACCTCGGTGGGCTGGCGTTCCGGTCGGAGGGGGCGACCCACAATTTGCCCCGTATTTGCCCCGCGTGCCAATCCAGACGGTCGGTTGCTCCGGGCCAATCGGGCAGGTACAGTCGGGCGTGCGTCGCCAGAAAGAAAACTCGAGTTCGGACCAGGAGCGAGCCCCATGCGTATCGACCACGATGTTCATGTCCACACCTTCCTCTCGGCGTGCAGCAGCGATCCGCTGGCAGAGCCGAAGGCGATTCTGAAGCAGGCGGAGGAGTGCGGGATCAAGCTGATCGGCTTTGCGGATCACCTGTGGGATCCGGCCTGTCCGGGCGCGATGGCGTGGTACGTGCCGCAGAACCCGGCCCATGTGGCCCAGATCCGAAAGCAAATGCCCGAGGAGACCGGCGTACGGGTGCTGTTCGGTGCCGAGAGCGAGTATTGCGGCAGCGGCAAGGTGGGAATCTCCCAGGCCACGGTCGACACCTTGGACTTCGTGCTGCTGCCCATGAGCCATTTCCACATGCGAGGCTTCGTCTTCCCCCCCGAGTTGGAGGACCCCGCCGGGATCGGGGCTCTGATGGTGGAACGCTTCCAGGAACTGATTGCCTTGGGATTGGCTACAGGAGTCGCCCATCCATTCCTGCCCTGCGGCCATACAGAGAAGACCGACGACATCCTCGCCTCGATTTCCGACGACCAGTTCCAGCAGTGCTTCCGGGCAGCTGCCCAGGCTGGGGTCAGCATCGAGATCACCACCGGCTTCTTCCCCTCCTTGCGGGGCAAGGGTCCGCAACCCGGCTGGCAGGACGACGCGTTCATGCGGATGTTGGCACTGGCCAGGGACTGCGGCTGTCCCTTCCACTTCGCCAGCGATTCCCATTCCCTCGCTGGGATCGGCAGCGTGCTCGGGCTCGCCCCCTTCGTGGATGAACTCGGACTCACCGAGGACCACATCCATCCCCGGTTCCGGAGCGACTCCTAGCGGATTCACGCCCCAAATCCACTCCAGATCCACTTGCAATCACCGCCAGATGGCGGATAGTATAAGTCCGTCTTCAAGATGGCGTCCCGAATTGTCTTTATGTGGTGGTTGTAGCTCAGTTGGTTAGAGCGCCTGGTTGTGGCCCAGGAGGTCGGGGGTTCAATTCCCCTCATCCACCCCAGCCTTCGCTCGACTGGGCGTCGAGCTACGGCTCGGCAGGCCAGTCGAGCGAAGGCTGTCGCGACATAGCTCGCAGAGCGAAGTCGGACGTGCCCGTCTCTGTCTCCCCCCAAGTCCCGCAGTCAAGTCCCTTCTTGCTCCTTCCTCCCATGCCCCGGTACTTCGTCTACATCCTCCAGAGCGAAGCCTACCCTGACCGCTTCTACACTGGCTTTACCCAAGACCTCGAAGCCAGGCTCCTCGCCCACAACAACGGTTGTTGCGACTACACCCGCCCCTTCCGCCCCGGGCGCATCAAGACCGCTGTCATGTTCACTGACGTCGATCAGGCGCATGCCTTCGAGCGCTACCTCAAATCCCCATCCGGACGCGCGTTCGCCAAGAAACGCCTCTGAGACGGCACAGGCGACACGTTACGCAGCTACACACCGCGCGGGCGCTGGCGTCGAGCTACACGCCGCGCAAGCGCTGGCGCTGCGGGCGGCTCGGCAGGCCTGGCCTTTGCCATTCGGCTACGGCCCAGCAGGCAGCGAAGGCTGTCGCGACATAGCTCGCAGAGCGAAGTCGGGGTTCCCTCTCCCGCGACGCGCTTCCTCCCCCCCCTCGGTTCTTCCTGGCTCCCGCATGCCACGCAGCTACGTCTACATCCTCCAGAGCGAATCGCACCCCGACCGTTTCTACACTGGCTTTACCCAGGACCTCGAAGCCAGGCTCAGAGCCCACCCGCCTCCGCCAGCCAGCTCCGGCGCGGCAGGCCAACAACGGCTGCTGCGACTACACCCGTCCCTTCCGTCCGTGGCGGATCAAGACGGCGGTCATGTTCACCGATCTCGATCAGGCACGCGCATTCGAGCGCTACCTCAAATCGCCCTCGGGACGCGCGTTCGCCAAGAAGCGGCTCTGAGTCTGGGCCTGAGCTACACACCGCGCAAGCGCTGGCGCTGCGGGCGGTTCGGCAGGCCTGGCCTTCGCCATTCGGATACGGCCCAGCAGGTAGCGAAGGCTGCCGCGACATAGCTCGCAGAGCGAAGTCGGACTCCCCCTTCGTCGATCACCGCGATTCCTCTCCCCCCCCCTGTGCGTCGCATCCACGGCTTACCAAGCCGTCTACTCCAGAGCCGGAGTGGAGGAAGCGAGCTTTCATATGTGGTTCTGAGACAAACTGGCCCAGCGGGGCGGCGCGCAGTTCGGGGACAACGGGGGAATTCCTTGCCCCGAGGGGTAACCACGGCGCGTCAGCTGCCATACCTTGATAACCATGCAACGCTCCAATGAGAACTCACGTATTGATCAGGCGGTCCGCCGTGTGCGCGGCGGAGAAACCACGGTGTTCGAAGTGATCGTGCGTCGCTTCGAGGAGCCATTGCGCGCGTGGCTCGCCGCACAGAGTCCCCCGGCCGTCGATGTCGATGAAGTGGCCCAACGCAGCTTCGTGGCGGCATTCGCCCGACTCGACGACTACGAGCTTGGTACGAACTTCGGTGCGTGGCTGTTCACCATCGCGCGTTTCCAGTTGATGACGGAGGCGACCCGCTTGCGGCGGATTGCGGACTACCACGCGCGCTACGCCCCCGACCTTCTCCAACGCGAGCTGGAGCGGCGAAGTTCCGAGCCGCCGGAATCGTGTCAGGCGCGACTTGCTCACCTGAAGACGTGTCTCAGCGCGCTCCCCGAACACCTGCGTCGCTTCGTTACCTGGCGGTATGAGGAAGAGATCCCGTTGGCCGAGATGTCCGCACGCAGCGGTCGTTCGGTTCCTGCGGTGAAGAAGCTGCTGTGGAAGCTCCGCCGCCAGCTGCACGACTGCGTAGAACGTCGGATGGCCGCGGAGGGGGCGGCATCATGAGACCTGATGAGCGCTTCACCGAGCTGTGGACTGACTACCTCGAAGGCGAACTCGACGAGGGGGGGATCGCCGAACTCCGGGAGCTTCTCTCCGCCGACGAGGCCCTCGTGCGGATGGCGGCGGACAGCTATCAGACCCACCGCCTGCTCAGTTTGGTCGCTCAAGGCAGCTCGGAAAGCAGGGAGAGCTTCGTTCGCGAGACGATGGCCCGGATTCCCGCCGACGGGTCGTGTTTCATGGACAGAGTCATGTCACACATTACGCCCCAGCCGGGCGAACGTCGTGCCCCCGCTCAGCGCGCCCTCGTCCTCAGGTGGCTGCCCTGGGTGGCTGCCGCGGCTGTGTTGGTGGTGCTCGGAGCGATTCTCCTTCGTGCACCTGAGGCGGAGCCGGATGCAGCTCAGGTCACCGAGGTGGTCGGAGCCGTGCGTTGGACCAGCGGGGACGGCGAAGTGGCCGACAGCCTGGCAATAGGTGCTCTGCTCTCGGGCGGGACACTGGAGGTGCTGGGACCGGAATCCTGGTGCACGCTCCGATTCCGTGACACGTCCACCGTGACGCTGTCGTGTTCCGGCAGGTTGACGATTTCGAAGCTGGCGCAGAAGGAACTGCACCTTCAAGTGGGGGCCTTGTCGGCGGTCGTATGCCCGCAACCCGCCGACCGGCCCATGTTGATCCACACTCCGGAGGCTGACCTGCAAGTCCTCGGTACGGCGTTCCGTGTCGAGGTGGGGTCGTCCTCGACGGCTCTCCGCGTGAGCGAGGGACGCGTCCGGGTGACGCGGCTGGCCGACGGGAGCAGTGCCGAGGTACCCTCGGGGCACCGGGCCATTGCATCTCTCGATCCGCGAGGCACACTGCAGGTCGTGCCGCGTTCCGCCCCCACCACCGAATGGCGAGGCAGATTGCCTGACGGCACGATTCACGGGACGTGGGTACCTTCCGCGGGGGGCGGCGGACGGCTCCTCGCCACCCCATTGCTGCTGCACCGTGATGGGGAGCCGATCACTCTCCGTGTAGCGGCCCAGTCGGTGTCGCGGGGCGGGAGTCCACCAGTTGCCCTGGAAGCGAACTCCGCATTCCGAGTCCGGGGCAGTGTCGCCTCCGCCGGCACCGTGCACTTCGGTTTTTCGACTGCTCGGATGGACGGACAGTTCGCCGGGAAGTTTATCATCGCTTGCCCCGTGCCCGCGTTGACGGATGGCGCCGGGGTCTTGGACCTGTGGTTCAGGCTGACGGACTTCCAGCCGCTGGCTTCGGTCGATGGCGGAGCGCTGCCCACGGGGGCACCGGAGTCGGCAGACGGTCTGGAATTGCGGGACTGGTGGTGGTGTACGCGGGAGGGAGACCTCGGGCTGGCCGTGTCCAGCGTGGAGCTGACGGTGTCGGACACCGTTCCCCCGCCTGCCCCCGGGCCTGCTCCCAGCAATCTGGGCGAAGCTCTGAAGGCCGCTGGCTTCGAGCGCCTCCTCGGCACCTGGGTGGACGCAGAGACTGGCGGCGAGGACATCCGGGTCACCTACGGCTGGCGATTCGAGGACGAGGTCATGGACATCACAGCATCGGACCGCACGAAGAAGACTGCGTCGTTGATGGGGCTCAACTCCGGGACCGGGGAGGTGTACCACATCGGGGTCGACAGCGAAGGGACCAGCAGCCTAGGGACGTGGAGCTTCAAGGAGGGGGAGGCCGTGCTCGAGCTCGGCTTTACGACGGTCGCAGGGGAGCAGGGCGGCCGGCGGTTCCGGCATGAATTCGTAGATGACGACACCATGCTGATGACCATCGACTACCCCGAGCCGGTTGTGCTCAGGATGGTCCGGGTGAAGGGCAAGTAGCCCTGAGGAACGAAGGCCGTGGAATCCCGACTCAGAGCAGCAAAGGAGAGTGACAGAATGAGGCAATGGTATCTATCGATGGGGCCGATGTATTGCATCGTTCTGTTTGCCGGAGCTGTTCGGGCAGCGGAGCCCGACATCTGGACCGCCTCCGCCAAGGGGGACCTCGATGCCATCAGGCACCAGATTGCGGCCGGGGCGGACGTGAACGGCACGTTCGTCCTGCCGGACGTCCCTGGCTCGGGCGGCACCCCCTTGCACATTGCGGTGCTCGCCGGCCAGATGGCAGCCGCCGAGTTGCTGCTGGAACGAGGAGCAGACGTCAATGCCAGGGCCGCCGATAAACACCGAGGCACGCCGCTGCACTGGGCGGCCTTCACCGGTCGTACGGGCTTTGTGGTGCGCCTCATCAGGAAGGGAGCGGACGTGAACGCCGCGGACAGGAACGGCTACACCCCACTGGATGCGGCGCGTCATCAGATGGGAGGGAAGCCCGCCAAGGCGGCGGTCGTGTCGTGTCTTCGTGAGCATGGGGCAAAGAGCAGGGACGAGGCCGCGGCGGCGACGGGAACAGGTATCCGCGGAGCCTACTTCGTCAATGGCGAGATCCACGTCAACACGTATGGCATGCCCGAGAGCAAGCCGCTCACCTCCGGTCACTGGGACTTCAAACCGTCCTGGTCGAAGACCGGCGACATGCTGGTCTTCTTCCGCAGGCTCAGGGACGATCCTGTCGTCACCAACTGGAAGACGGCCGTCTGTGTGATCAACGTCGACGGGAGCGGGTTCCATCAGCTCACGGACGGCACCCATACCGACTTCAACCAGACTTGGACACGGGACGGGACGAACACGCCCATCTGGAACCGGAAGAAGCCTGAGACGGGCGGCTTCTGCGTGATGGCGAGCAAGGTGCGCAACAAGCCCGGCCAGGAAATCGCCCTGACTGACAGAAGCCACCATACCTGGGCCTACTCCTGCCTGATGGACGGCAGGATCCTCGTCCAGTGCGATCATCCACGGCAAGGCTGGGGATATTTCCTGATGGCCCCCGGCAAAAACGGAGGCCAGCCGCACTTTGAACGCATCGACTGCGAATTGGCGAAGGAGGGAATCCTAGATCGTGTCAGTGTCTCCCCAAGCGA
>Ga0233431_1006465_pt1 | contig 10535 bp, 9 predicted proteins | sample SI_118_April2016_FD_179867 | JGI IMG/M metagenome (GOLD analysis project Ga0233431, IMG submission 179867) | Seawater microbial communities from Saanich Inlet, British Columbia, Canada - SI_118_April2016_200_MG | ecosystem: Environmental > Aquatic > Marine > Inlet | place: Canada: British...
AGCATCCAGCTTTTGGCATCCAGCTTTTGGCATCCTTCAAAGTAAAGAAAGCATCCAGCTTTTGGCATCCAGCTTTTGGCATCCTTCAAAGTAAAGAAAGCTTCCAGCTTTTGGCATCCAGCTTTTGGCATCCAGCTTTTGGCATCCAGCTTTTGGCATCCAGCTTTTGGCATCCAGCTTTTGGCATCCTTCAAAGTAAAGAAAGCTTCCAGCTTTTGGCATCCTTCATTAGTGGGCAAAAGTAGTTTACACTTTTATCGCAGGTCCGGTTCAGCGTTCATATTTGTTGGATTTCGCTTAGTTACGGAAAAATACAACTATCTGCTTTGAAACATAATATTATCTGACAGCGAAACCCGGAGTTAATAACCACTCAATCGACCCTACAGCCGATTTTCAAAAAGTGTTAACTGGGATATGAAGGATGCCCGGCTTTTATCAGAATTACCCGATCCTGATCCTTTTTAAATTTTATGGAAGATTGTGGAAAAATGGACTTAACTGTTTTGAACCCTGAGGGAAAGCATATCCATTATGGCAAGTTATGAAAAAAAATACGATATTATTGTTGTCGGCGCAGGTCATGCCGGGTGTGAAGCAGCCCTGGCCGGAGCCAGAATGGGATGCTCTGTTCTTGTTGTGGCGATTGATCTGGACAAAGTGGCTGCAATGCCGTGCAGTCCGTCTGTGGGAGGTATGGCAAAAGGCCAGCTTGTAAAAGAGATAGATGCGCTTGGCGGCGAGATGGCAAAAATTACAGATAAGACAGCAATACAGTACAGAACTCTTAATACTAAAAAAGGGCCCGCTGTACATTCTTCAAGAACTCAGAATGACAAGATCCGTTACCACATAGAAATGAAGGCTGTTCTTGAAAAAGAGCCCCGGCTTGATGTTAAGCAGGCCATGATCGAAAAACTGGTTGTTGAACATGGAAAAATTGCAGGTGTGCAGGATTCAACAGGGTTCCGGTATCCGGCAGATGCTGTTGTTATAGCTGCAGGGACCTTTTTCAGGGGCATGGTGCATATTGGATTTAACTCAACACAGGCCGGAAGAGCTGGAGAGTTTGCATCTACAGGGCTTCCGGGGCATCTTGCAAAACTCGGGTTTAAACTCGGAAGAATGAAGACCGGCACACCACCGAGACTGAAAAAATCCAGTATTGATTTTTCAGAATTTAACCGACAGGATTCAGAGCCGAATCCAAAGCCATTTTCGTATTTCACTGAAAAAATAAATCTGCCCCGGATGCCGAGCTATATCGGATATACGAATCCTGAAAGCCATAAAATTGTAAGGAATAATCTTGAGCGTTCAGCTTTGTACGGGGGTATTATCAAAGGAGTTTCCGCCCGGTACTGTCCGTCGTTTGAAGATAAAATTGTAAGATTTCCTGAAAAGGAAAGGCATCAGGTAATCCTTGAACCTGAAGGGCTTGATACAGAAGAGATATATTCAAGCGGTCTTGGAAACAGTCTGCCTCTGGAAATTCAGATACAGTTTGTCAGGTCCGTGAAAGGACTGGAAAATGCAGAAATAATGCGGCCCGCTTATGCTATAGAATATGATTATGTTAATCCGGCGCAGCTTAAACCGAACCTTGAAACGAAATTACTTTCAGGACTTTTTATGGCTGGTCAGATTAACGGAACATCCGGGTATGAAGAAGCCGCGGCTCAGGGAATGTGGGCAGGAATAAATGCTGCATGCAGAATTCAGAAAAGACCCCCGTTTATTTTAGATCGTTCTCAGGCATATATGGGTGTGATGATAGATGATCTCATTACAAGGGGAACCCTGGAGCCATACAGGATGTTTACGTCCAGAGCGGAATACAGACTAATGCTTCGTGAAGATAATGCAGATCTCAGGCTTATGGAAAAAGGATATGATATCGGGCTTATTAATAAACATACATTAAATGATGTAAAAGAACGGAAAAAGCAGATTCAGGAAGAGATAAAAAGAATTAAAAGAACCGTTATCAAGCCATGTGAAAACGTAAATAAGTATTTGAAATCCAAAGGCACTCAACCAATAACAAACGGAGTATATCTTGATCAGCTTTTGAAAAGAACAGAGCTTAATTATGATGCTGTGGAAATACTGGCGCAATCTCCTGAAAAAATAATTGATAAGGTGTCAAAGCAGGTAGAAATTGATATAAAATATAAAGGATATATTGAGAGACAACAGACGGAAATTGAAAAATTTAAGGACATTGAAAGGATAAAAATCAGGGAAGATTTTGATTTTGAAAATGTTCACGGTCTTTCAAATGAATTAAAGGAGAAACTATCTGATGTAAGGCCTGTTTCTTTGGGCCAGGCATCCCGTATACCGGGTATTACACCGGCTGCAATTTCAGTTTTGATGATTGCTCTTAAAGCAGTATAAGGAGTTTGCAGATAAATCTTTTATTTTTTCGTAACCACTACTCAGGCATTAAGAAAGGCCGCTTTCACAAGCAGTGAAAGCGGCCTTTTTTACGTTTCTATAATATATGATCTAACAAACTATAAGCAGGAAGCTTTTTTTGAAAGTTTCAAACCTGAGAAATGGCGTTTAATATGGAGCCGACGGGCGGATTCGAACCGCCTGCCTGCTGATTACGAATCAGCTGCTCTACCAACTGAGCTACGTCGGCCGGAGTTGCTGAAAATTTGTATCATGTGGTTTTAACAGGGGTCAAGTAGAATATCAAAACCCGGCTGAAAATATGTTGGAGAACTTAGCGCCCTTGGGGCGGACTTTAATATCCATTTGATATCACAATCATAAAAATGGGATTTCCTATACACTTGAAAGTATAAAAAGCTTCCAGCTTTGAAGAATGAAAGTATAAAAAGCTTCCAGCTTTGAAGAAGTCCGGAGTTTGGTAGTACTGAATAAGTACTTCATTCTTCTATACTCTTTTCAGAAATTTTACTTATAAATTTAAAAATGATTAAATCTTTTTTTGCAAAAGGAAATTTGAATATGCCGAAACAGACTTTCGAAAGTGCAATGAAAAAACTTGAACAGATTGTTGTTGAGCTTGAAACGGGAGAACTTCCCCTTGAAAAAGGTATGAAAAAATTTGAACAGGGTATACGGCTTTCAGAATTATGCGCTGAAAAGCTTAATGAAACTGAAAAACAGGTCAAAATTCTGCTACAGGATTCTCAGGGGAATGTATTGGAACGGCCTTTTGTTTCCAACGTCATAGGGCAGGAGATATCAGATTTAAAAGAAACCAACGATTAAACGCTATTTGAGGAACAGTATTAATGTTTGATTTGAAATCGTACCTTGAGGAAAAGAAAAAAGAGATAAACAAAACGCTTTATGAAATTTTACATAAATCATATGTTAAAACTCCTCTTGTGAAAGCAATGGATTATTCTCTTATGGCAGGTGGCAAGCGGATAAGACCGATTCTGTGCATTGCTGCGGCTGAAGCGGTGGGACATAACAGAGGAAAAGATATTCTGACAGCAGGTTGTGCAATTGAGATGATACATACCTATTCTTTAATACATGACGATCTGCCTGCCATGGATGATGATGCGCTGAGAAGGGGCAGGGAGACTTGTCATGTTGCATTTGGCGAAGCCACTGCTATTCTTGCGGGCGATGCTCTTTTGACTCTGGCTTTTGAAGTTATTTCGTGTGAGGGCCAAAAGCATGGTAACGATGCGCTGAAATGGCTGAAAGTTATGCATATTATTTCGGCTGCCTGTGGGTATAAGGGAATGATCCGGGGACAGATGCAGGATATAAAGGCGGAACCAGGCGAATCAGGACTTGTGGAACTGGAAAAAATGCATGGTCTTAAAACCGGAGCGATTATTGAAGCATGTTTGCGAACCGGAGCTGTGCTGGGAAATGCAAGTTGTTCTGAGATTGAAGAGTTGGGGACTTATGCAAAATATATTGGTCTGGCTTTTCAGGTGGCTGATGATATTTTGAATGTTGAAGGGGATCCGGTTTTAATGGGTAAGGCTGTCGGCACGGATGAGAATCTGAATAAAAGCACGTATCCTGGATTGATCGGCTTAAGACGCTCAAAAGCCTTTGCAAAAGAGCTGGTAATCAAAGGATTACAATCTTTAAATAATTTTGATAAAAGAGCTGAACCTTTGCGTACAATAGCAAATTATATTATTGAAAGAAAAAAATGAGGTAGTAATGAATAAGTAGTGATTTAATATTTTAACCACAGATTACACAGATTTTATGTATTTTAAATCTGTGAAAAATCTGTGGTTTTTAAAGTAGTTAAAATCGCAAATCACTACATGCTAAGCGCTGCCAAAAATGAAAACATTCCCTGAAAAAAGGAGTTAAAGTGAGCCTTCTGAAAAAAATAGATTCTCCCGAACAATTGAAAGAAATTCCCCGATCCGGCCTTCCTGAACTTGCATCTGAAATACGTGATATGATTGTAAATGTTGTTTCCAAAACAGGGGGGCATCTGGCATCAAGTCTGGGTGTTGTTGAACTTACAATCGCTCTTCATTATGTTTTTAACGCTCCTGATGATAAGATTATCTGGGATGTTGGACATCAGTCTTATGCTCATAAGATTCTGACAGGCCGGCGTGAAGTTTTCAGAACCCTTCGTCAACATAATGGAATTTCAGGTTTTACCAGAAAAAGTGAAAGTTCTTATGATGCATTTTCAACCGGACACAGCAGCACTTCTATATCAGCGGGACTTGGAATGGCATGCGCCAAAAAACTGAAAAAAGAATCTTCAAAAGTTATTGCTGTTATCGGGGACGGTTCCATGACAGCAGGGCTTGCTTATGAAGGTTTGAATCAGGCAGGCGATATGCGCGACAATAATGACCTTATTGTAATACTAAATGACAATGAAATGTCTATTGCAAAAAATGTAGGGGCATTATCTTCATTTTTAAGTCGTACGTTTTCCAAAAGAAAAATTCAGGAAATCAGAAAAGATGTCGGCGCTTTTTTCAGATCGCTTCCAAAAATAGGCGATGATGTATATCAGTTTGCAAAACGCTCTGAAGAATCTTTTAAAACATTTCTTACCCCTGGTATGCTTTTTGAAGCATTTAATTTTGAATATTTCGGTCCTATTAATGGGCACAATCTTAATCACCTGATTAAAATACTCAACAATATTAAGCATCTTGATGAGCCTGTTCTTCTTCATGTCACAACCACAAAGGGGAAAGGATACGCGCCTGCTGAAAAAAATCCTGTTTATTTTCATGGGTGTGGAAGTTTTGATATTAAAACAGGCGAAAGTGTAAAATCCATAAAAGATGTTCCTTCATTTACTGAAGTTTTTGGCAAGGCAATGGTCAGACTTGCAAAAAACAACAAAAGAATTACCGCGGTGACAGCGGCTATGCCGGAAGGCACCGGCCTTGTTGAATTTGCAAAAACTTACCCTGACCGCTTTTTTGACGTGGGAATTGCGGAACAACACGGAGTGACTTTTGCGGCGGGTCTGGCAACAGAAGGTTTCAGGCCGGTTGTGGCGATTTATTCAACATTTTTACAGCGCGCCTACGATCAGATATTGCACGATGTATGCCTTGAATCTTTTCCGGTTGTTTTTGCTGTTGACAGGGCGGGAATTGTCGGCGAGGACGGACCAACTCATAATGGTCTGTTTGATCTTTCATATTTAAGAAGCCTTCCGAATATGGTGGTTATGGCTCCTGAAGATGAAAATGAACTGTGCCGGATGCTTGTGACAGCCATAAATCACAACGGGCCTGTTGCGATTAGATATCCGCGCGGAGCCGGCTCAGGTGTATTTATTGAAAAAAATCCGGTTCCCATCCCCATAGGAAAAGCCAAAATACTTGAAAAAGGTGATGATATTCTTATACTTGCAATCGGGAGTTCTGTTGGCGAAGCTATGGCAGCGCATTCAATTCTCAAAAAACAGGGCACAATTGCCACAGTTGTAAACTGTCGGTTTGTAAAACCGTTAGACACTCGTCTTATTACGGAACTTGTATCAAAAATACCACGTATTATAACAGTAGAAGAAAATGTGCTCAACGGAGGCTTCGGAAGCGCGGTACTGGAATCATTAAATGATAACGGGTTTACAAATATTCGTCTGAAACGTATAGGGATTATTGATGCTTTTGTTGAACATGGCTCCAGACAAACTCTTATATCGAAATACAAAATTGACGCTGATGCTATTGTGTATGCCGCCAAACAGATTATTTAATGTGTTATCAGTTAAATTGTGATCAAAAATGGCAAAATATTTTTGACTACCTGCGCAAAGCCTTATCAACAAAGGCATGCTAAAGAATGAATTGTCATTTAACTTTTTGGTTTCGGTTTTATCCGAGTCGGGTTACTGGCAAGGATTAACTGCCGCGAAGCGGCTTGCTTGAACAAGCACTTTAAACGGAACAAAAACAGTTGGCTACGTTCCGCTTCGCTCTACAATTTTAGCCAACAATCTTTGTCCGCTTAAGTGGGCGTTAGCTCAAAAAAGGTAATAAGATGATCGAATTGCCGTGGCCGCAGAAGGGAGATAATCCATTCAAGGTCGATTGCCCTGATCCGAATTCACCCACATGGGCTAGCCTTTTATCCACGTACGTTATGTGCCGCAATAATATGAGGTTTTAAAATTTGCTATGAAATTTTTAAAAAATTCAAAAAAATACCCAAATATTTCAAAACTGATTAACGATGGAGGTCAGTTAGATATTGGCTATGTTCAAGAATTAGATTCGTATATAGTTGCTTCTGATAAACGAGATATCATTTGGGAGGGACTTGATACTTATGAATCATTGGAAGATGCCCTTGATGATGCCGAACAAGGCTTAAAGCGCTGAAAGGGGGTCAGAAAGGGGGTCAAGTCTGCTCTTGACTCATTTCGTTTAATTAGTTGGTTAAGCAAGAGTCAAGGGCAGACTTGACCCCATAATTTTTTAGCATAATATACTGATATTTTAAGATAAAATAAAACCCGAATAATGAGATTAAAATCAAATGAATGATAGTTTACTACTTGAAGAATACAAATCCAAATGGGCATATGTTATTCATACAGAGACTCTTCAGATGAAGTATATTCAATGGTATTTCACTGTTGTAGCCGCCGTGTTTATCTTCATTTATAGCGACAAGTATCCAGCTAATCTTAAAAACATATCAGATTCTTGGATTCCATTAACATTTCTAACAATTTACTCTCTTTTTGTTAAAATTAGATTACTCCTCCAAAAACGTAATTATAATACTTACACTTCGAGACTTCAGTATATTGAGGTGAATTACACTGAAAGAGTCATCGAGGATAAACCCTTCAAAAAGAAGTATCTTTCAGTTTTTAAACTTCAATACTATGCAGTCGTACTTGCTAGTATGTTAGTAATCTCAGTATTAATATTTGAAGTATCAAAAGGTACGTGTTTTTCGATTGTTGGAGGACTGCTATACGGGACGTTCGCGATTCTGCTTTCCTTCACAAAACTAGTAGGTAATTGAAAAAACTGCTAACAAGTGTATTCACCGGATGGCATAGGTGCACGGGAAACTGTTTAATATTTTGCTTCTTGGCAGATTCATCTGGACTTAGCGCCCTTCGGGCGGACTTTAATATCCGTTTTGATATCACAATCAAAATTGAAAATAATGAGATTGATCTTATTATCCCGAATGGATTGTGTATTACAGCCGCCGACTATACGACTTTTCCCTTTAAGGGAAAAAACTTAGCGCTCTTTGGGTAGACTTTAATATCTATCTGATATCACAGTCAGAAAAATGGGATTTCCTATACACTTTAATTAGTTGGTTAAGCAAGAGTCAAGGACAGACTTGACCCCATAATCTCAATAATCTCAAAAAAGGAGGTCAGTATGGATTCAGATCCAAATGTAATGGAAATGACAAATCAAGAAATATTTGAGAATTACAATCTATTCGGTATCAAACCTGTAACAACGGCTGAACATAAATCATTGAGAAATGATAAACCTCTATTTATTTATAAAAAATGTTTTATTCATAGAGATGATGGAGTTCAATATTCTAATCGCACATGAGAGTCATAGGGGATATAGTAATGCCAAACTGGAATCAGGTATTAAAAGAACTTCAGGAATGTCCAAGAAAAGATGCCCTTGACTTCATACGCAGGAAATACATCAAGCTGCTTGCAGAAAAAACTAATAGAAACATTATAGCATATTATTCAGGTTGGTTACAAAAACCGGGCATAATAAGATCAAGTATAAATGATGATGACAAAAATGGTTTCATGGCTACTATACATGGGTTAGACAGAAGCAAGGGACTTGATCTTATTTTGCATACGCCTGGAGGCGATATGGCAGCGACAGAATCAATAGTTGATTATTTGCGAAGAATGTTTGGGGACGATATTGTATGTTATATCCCTCAAATAGCTATGTCAGGTGGAACGATGATAGCATGTTCATGCAAAGAGATAGTAATGGGCAAACAATCTAATATTGGTCATATTGACCCTCAGTTTGGGGGAATTCCAGCACACGGTGTGATAAAAGAATTTGAAACAGCTATAGAAGCAATCAAGAAAGACCCTGAAAGTATTCCAATTTGGCAAAAAATTGTCGAAAAATATCACCCAACATTTCTTGGGGAATGTCAAAATGCTATTAAACTTTCAGAAGAAATGTTATATTCTTGGCTAATTTCAAACATGCTCGTTGATGACGAAAAAAGAGATGAAAATGCGAATAAAATATTAAAATATCTAAGCGACCATTCTGACAGAAAAACTCATGCAAGACATATAAATATTGATGAAGCAAAAACTATCGGTTTGAAAATCCGTGATTTGGAGTCAGATAACATAGTCCAAGACATTGTCCTTACAATACATCATTCCTTTATGCATACTTTTTCTAACAGCTCCGCAATTAAAATAATTGAAAACAATATTGATAACGCAATTATTTCATTATCCGGAACAAATCAAAATTAACAATAACACAGGCTAACCTATAAGGATTGAGTCGACCCGCTTCCTTAAAAAAATATAAAAGAGCGGGTCTATCTCAATCCGAAAAATTTAAAGAAGATACAAAAAAATTAACGATATAAATATTTTGCCATTTCTGGTCAGAATTTAACTTTTTAGACACTAACCAGAAGGATTAAATAACTATGATTAATCAGACTCTTTCAGATGACGTTATTATTAATGTAACCGAAGCCCAATATATCCCGCCATATAAAATTCATCTGTGGTTTAGTGACGGAAAAGAACAAGTTCTAAATTTAGAGCAGTTTTTAAAAAAATCGTATCATCCTGAAATAAAAAAGTATCTTCATAAGGACTTGTTTAAGGATTTTTCTATTGCACACGGACGGTTAGACTGGAATGATTATGATTTGTGCTTTTCTATGCAGGACTTGTATGAGGGGACAATATAAGGGAAGTCGCAAAAACAAACACCCCCATCTTACTTGTCTTTTTGTCCGTATTCTGCGTTGCGACAATGCACGAATATTACAATATGCACCCATTGTCGCGCCTTGAATACGAACAAAAATTCTGCGTAATACGGGTATCTTATTTCTTGCAAATTCCCTAAAAGTCAAGAGTCATAGGGTAGTAGAGCCTTTTTTTATTTTTTTAAAGTTTCCGAATCCGCTTAAAACCGATCTTAGCTCACAAGGCATGATTAAATATGATAATCCCGCAAAAAGCATAACCCCTGTAATGATATTTGCAATAAGTCCCCACAATCCTTTGGGTGAAATTATAAACATAGAAAACATAATCACACCAGCGCCCATTATTAACGAACAAACCAGAGTTTTACAAACAGAGCCTGCCACACCCGTGAATCGGATGTATTTATGCATAGCCGCAACAAGAAGCACAAAATTCAAACCTGAGGCCAGAGATGTTGCAAGGGCAATACCGCAGTGTCCTGAATATCTCATAAGAATTATGCTGAGCACAAAATTAAAAATAACAGACACACCAGCAATCAAACATGGGGTGCGTGTATCCTGAAGAGCGTAAAATCCTGTAACAAGAATCCGAACACCTGAAAAGGCCCATATCCCTATCCCATAATATAAGATTGCAGATCCGGTCGCGAGTGTGGCCTGAGAATCAAAAGCCCCTCTTTCAAATAATATTGCGACAACAGGCTCTCTTAAAACAATAAGTCCAATCATTGCCGGGATTGTGATAAACAGGACCAACTTTAAGGAACGAATGAGCGTTTGTTCCAGCTCTTTTAAATCTTTTTTAAGCGCCTGTCTGGAAAGGCTTGGCAAAACAGCGGTTGCTGTTGACGCAACAATAATGCCGACCGGAAACTGCACAAGTCTGTCAGCATAATAAAGATAAGAAACACTTCCCTCAGAAAGCCAGGAACCGAGAAGAGTATCAACAAGCACATTTACCTGATAAACAGCAGCGCCAAACATGGCTGGAATCATTAGTTTACCTGTTGTTTTCAGCTCAGGATGAAAAAAGTCAGCCTTTTGCGTGATCCTAAAACCTTTTTTGCTCAAAAACGGCGCTTGAA
>Ga0233431_1006466_pt1 | contig 10534 bp, 7 predicted proteins | sample SI_118_April2016_FD_179867 | JGI IMG/M metagenome (GOLD analysis project Ga0233431, IMG submission 179867) | Seawater microbial communities from Saanich Inlet, British Columbia, Canada - SI_118_April2016_200_MG | ecosystem: Environmental > Aquatic > Marine > Inlet | place: Canada: British...
GCTGAAAACTCCGATCAGTGCGAGAGGAATCGTGCTGAGAATCAGCAGCGGCTGAATAAGGCTTTCGAGCATTGCGGCAAGCAGCATATATGTCAGCAAAACGGCTATAATAAAAGCACGGATAATATCTTTTATCGTTTTTCCCATCTCATCAGACACACCGCCGTATTTCAATTCAAGTCCGACAGGAAAATTTTCTTCAGCCGCAACAATATCTATTTCAGCCATAATATCACCCATGACATAACCCGGCAACACATCGCAGCCGAAACCGATTGCTTTATAACGGTCAACGTGTTTGATCTGGCTATAACCTTCAGTAATTGTAATGTCTGCCATCTGTTCCAAACGGTAGCTGTTTTCCCTCCCAAAGAGTGGAATATTGCCGATATCTTCCGGACTGTCCACCGCAGTGTCATCCAGAGTAACGCGAATGTCATATTCCTCGCCGTGGTCTTTATAGTAAGTGCTTACCAGCCCGTCGACTCCGCCTCTCAGGGACATCGCCATATCATACACTGTGATTCCGGCCTTTGTCATCTTCTGCCTGTCCGGCGTAACGGTAACTTGCGGTTTGCCGGGACGGGAGCTTGAATTAAGGTTATAAACTCCGGGGATATCCTGAATCTTTTTATAGAGACTTTGCTCGATGACTTTGAGGATCTCAATATCATTGCCGACAAGATCGAATTCAATATCGGATTCTCCCGAACCTATAGACGGAACCGGTGCTATACGAATCTTCGCGTTGGTAATATCTGAAAGTTCCCGGGAAAGCATGCTGCTGAACTCATCTGTTGACTGGGTCCTTTCGGAAGTCCCAACCAGTTTAACTTTCATCATAGCGAGATTCACCCCGAGGTCCATCTCGCTCAAGCGGCCGATCTGGGTCCACGAGTGGGACACCTCTTTGTGCAGCAAAACACGTTCTTCAATATTTTTCATTGTCCGGGAAGTTTCATCGAGCTTGTATCCAACGGGAAGTTCCACATTTATACCGATAATACCGTCATCCAAAGACGGAATAAACTCAAATCCGACATTTCCGCCGAGGCGCAATCCGAAGATAAACAGGAGTACTGTGACGAAAAGAACCGCCCAACCGCGTGTTTTGGTTTTTAACAAAAAAGATAGAAGTTTCCGATAACCATTCTCCCATGAAGTGAAGATTCCCTCCAGAAAATTGCCGACGGGGCTCTTTTTCCGGTCATGCTCAGGAAGAATCATTGCCGCGAGCATCGGTGTGAGCGTAAACGCCATGATGATTGAAAATACTGTGGCAAAAACAACAGTCAGGCTGAACTGCTCAAAGAGCGAGCCAACAATGCTTGACATTGTACCGAGCGGGATAAAAACGGCAACATTTGTCAATGAGGAGGCTATCACAGCTACGGCTATTTCCGAGGTCCCTTTCGACGCGCTGTTGAATTTTGATTCCCCGAGCGATTTGTGCCGGAAAATATTCTCGAGCACAAGAACCGAGTTGGCTACCAGAATACCGACCGCGGTGGAAAGACCCATGAGACTCATAATGTTCAGAGTAAAACCGGCCATCTTCATCAAAAGAAAACTTGACATAATTGACATGGGCATGGACAGCGCAATAATAATTGTCGACCGGTAGTCATGCAGGAAAAAAAACAGAACAAGAGATGTCAGTACGATACCGAGAAGAATATTCACCAGAGTATCTTTAACCGAGCTTTCGACAAAGGATGCGGATTCGTTAATGACATCGAGAGAACTGCCCGCCGGCAATGTGCTCCGGATTTCCGGCAATGCGGCCATGACAGCGTTGTAGATTTCGACGGCATTTCCATCTGCAGTTTTAACAAGGCTCAATTGAATGACGTTATCATTACCGGTTTTTGCAATGTTATTAAAGTACGTCGTCCGTTCGCGGACATCCTGGCCGCTGTCTGTGATTACCGCCAGTTCCCCCAACGTCTTGACACCGTAGGCAGTTGGTATTTCCAGCTTGCGGATAGATTCGACATCTGTAAATTCTCCATCGAGACGCACCGAATATTCCTGGGATCTCTTTTGGAAATTACCGCCGGGCATATCAAGATTCTGAACGGCAAGAATCTGTGCCAGCTGCGATAAAGGGACCGAGTTCTGCAGGACTGTTTTCGAGTCCAATTCTACTCTGATTTCGCGTTCCCGGCCGCCTGTCAATTGCACGTTGCCGACACCGGCTATCTGTGAAAATCTATTTTTTAGGTTCTTGTCGGCTAGTTCATACAACTCGGTAATCGGCAAAGAGCCTGAAAAAATAATGTCTACGACCGGAATACTCGTGGGATCGTATAATTTAATGATCGGTAAATCGGCGTTATCAGGAAAATCATTGGCGATGGCATCCACCTTGTCCTTAACTTCCATAAGCGCAATATAGACATCCTTCTCCATATCAAAGATGATCATAATAAACGAGACACTTTCCATTGAATAGGAGTCGATAGCATCAACTCCGCTGATGGAGGAAATCTCGTCTTCAATTTTCTTTGTGACCTGCAGTTCAAGTTCCTCCGGCCCCGCTCCCCCATAGATTGTTTGAATGGTAACGATGGGCATAGTCATTGGAGGTGTCAGCTCCTGTTTCATGTCGACAAATGACAGAACCCCGAAGATAACGAACACGAGGAGTATCATACTCATCATGATCGGACGTTTTATAGATAAATCGGGTAAAAACATATATTAGATCCTTTTTTAAAGTAAGTGCGAACGTATCAATAATACCATTTCTTAATTCTTTATACTGATTTTCATATTGTCTTCAAGCAGCATCTGCCCTTCGGTGACGAGACAGTCTCCCGGATTCAATCCGTCAACGATCTCAACATCGAGCCCCATGCCCCTGCCTAATGTAACCGGTCGTTTAACCGAGACGTCATTGTCGGCGAGATAGACATAGGAGGATTCTTTGTCAGTTATCACATTTTTTCTTGCTGTTGTGATTGCGGCGCTGTTTTTCTTCCCTTTCAGGAGAACTTCCGCGTTGACACCGCTCATCATACTGTTTTCGGGATTTTCGAACTCAACAACAACACCAAAAGCCTGATTCGATGAATCAAGCGACATATCGACCTGAACCACTTCACCCTGAAGAATAATGTCCCGCCATGAGGCTGTCGCGGTATTTCCGACTTTAACTTCATCTATCTGACCTTCCGATACCCATATCCGTGTTTTTAGTTTGCTCATCTTGGAGACGGTAAAGAGAATATCGCCGGGTTTTACATTATCAGATTCGCGCACAGCCATGTTTGTAATTATGCCGCTGATGGGAGCCTTGACCGTAACAGTCTGCCGCACCGTATCCCAGTTTGCTTTCGCGACTTCAGACTGGGTTCTGGCATTATCGTATTCCTGCAGTGATATTCCGCCGTTCTCATAGAGGTTTTTAATGCGATCCAAGGTTGTCCCGGCATGTTCATAGGCGATCTTTATCTGGTAGTACTGCGCGGCAGGATTATCCGTCGGGAATGTAACAACAATAGCATCTATGACAACACTGTCGCCGACTTTGTACCCAATGGATTCGACTTTATCCGAAACCATTGCGCTTGCAGTCGTTTCTGCAAATCCTGTCAGTACCGAATAATAATAGAACTCGGATTCAAGCGGGTTTGCCTCGACAATTTCCGTTTTTACCGGCACTCCATTTTCCGCATGAATCTGTTCCATGCTTTTTGCTTCAATGCTCGCGCTTTCACTTCCGCCACAACCGGATACAGAAACAACAAGCACTGCAATAGCTGTCAATGATAAAAAAACTCTCATTTTTTTCCCCTTCATCATGTTTTTTTATTACGTTTTCACACACCGCATTTGATTATCCGGTTTATACGGAACCGGTATCCCGGATATAAATACCATTTTTTATAAAATCGTTGGCGCTGTTAAACATATCTACCATCCTGAATTTGGATTTCATATGCATCCAATTGAAAAACAAACCGTTCGCAATAGAATTCAGTATCAACACACAGATTTGCGGATCGATATCTCTGATAATGCCTTCCTTAATTCCTTTCCGAATGTCAGCTTCCGTTTCTTTTAGATTTACTTCGAGCAATCTCATGAACTGGACTTTTACTTCTTCGTGGAAATTATATTTCTCCTGAATGAGAACCTTGAAAAATGACTCTCTTTTTTCAAAAAATCTGAAAAAGGTACGTAAGGTATTTTCGATACTGTCACGGACATCGGTAGAGCGCCTCCTCGCCTCTTTGATCTGGTGAAGAAGCTGGTACTCCCCCCACTCGATCACCGAAAGGAACAAATCCTTTTTACATTCGAAGTGATTATAGATGGATCCTTTGCTCATGCCGGCACGGACGGCTATGTCATCAAGTTTCGCGGCATGATAGCCCTGCTCAGAGAAGACATCCATCGCGGCTCTTAATATGGCGAAATGATGCCGTTCACGTTCTGCATCCCGTATTTCACTGTGATAATGCGGCTTCATGTTCTCTCCTTGATATGATTCGGTTAATGACCGGATATCGTTTCAATAACGTGTGTAGTGAGCGCTTTACCGGCCAATCAACAATAATAATCTTTGAACATATACGTCACATGTTCGAATTTCCGCCAAACAAAAAGGCTTTATGCCTTTTTGACTCTTCCGGTCGTTTGTTCAATTTTTAGTTAAAAAAATTACCGTGCTTTTAAACCGTTTAAAAGTACGTTCATGAGATTGTCAAACTGCAAGTCTGTAACTTCTTCGTATGTATCTAATGGATTATTCAATCCTCTAAACGCTACTATAACGGCTTCCGCTGTCCCCTTGACATCCGCTACAGCAAAGTCCCCGGACTCAATTCCCTCATTAAGAATGGAAGATATGAGGTTTTCTGCTTCGCTTTGATGCTTGGCTTTTGTTTCCCTTGAAAAACTCATTACTTCCAGCACGTCTTCCTGCATCAATTCATAATAACTAGTCGTTTCCCGGACAAAAACTTTTATAGTCTTAAAATATGTACGTAGTTTCGCCTCCGGGCTTGTCTCTTTATCTATCGCATTCCGAATAATTTTCTTAGCCCTATCGGCTTCGTATTCAATAACAGCCCTGAATACATCTTCTTTGCTCTTGAAATAGTAGTATATAGAGCTTTTCGCCTTATACAGTGACGAGGCAATATCATCCAGTGTTGTTTTTTTATAGCCGAAACGGCTGAAGACCTCGCGTGCCGCCTCGACAATAATCGTTCTCATTTCATCGTGGTCGTGTGCCATAAAAAATACGCCTTTAGAATTTGACTATTTGTATCATTTGTTCAAATAATAATACTCGGGATGCTTTTTGTCAAGTGCTTTTTTAATTTTCAACAATTAATTCTAATTTTACAGATGTTTTTTTCACTGAAATCCCACAAAATCCGAAAAGGAGTGTAAGAGCGATCTGCCTCCATTCTTTGATCCACGTAGAAAGATAGTCACATTATAATGAAATCTTCTCTTTTAAATGATCCACTTAGTCATAAAGACATACTAATTCAACTAAAATATGACAATATAATTCCAGCACCTTTTCTCTCAAATTTAACAAATCATATTTTAATCTGAGAAATATACCGTTTATTAAATCTCTCATCATATAAGATTTAAAAAAAATACTTGACAAGAACTAATATTTACCCTAAATTGGACTTTACTACTATTTCAGTACAATTGTTTACCCGGAATGATACCATGAAAACTGAAAAAAAAGAAATTGTTGTTGAAACGGCACGCTCATTGTTCACGAGATTTGGATTTAATAAAACAACCATAGATGAAATTGCCCGGGACTCGTTTGTTGCCAAAAGCACTATTTACAATTATTTCGATTCTAAAGAAGAAATTTTCAATCAAGTAATCGAAAAAGAAGCGAGCATTTTGTTTAATGAAATAAATACTGCTTTGGTAGGGATATCAGATCCCTTTGAAAAATTAAGAACCTACGCAACAACAAGGATGTCTCATATAAAAAAACTGACTAATCTTTACACCGTTTTGTATGATGAATATTTAGGTCACTATTCGCTTATTGAAAAGGCCCGGAAAAAAAGCCTGGAAAAAGAAATTACTCTGATTAAAAATATTTTTCAAGAAGGAATCGACCGTGGTGTTTTTGAGAAATTGGAGTTAAACCTAATTTCTTATACAATAATCACTGCATGGCGTAGCCTTGATTTTCCCTGGACGAAAAATATTGAATTACCGGATACAGTTGATAATGTTAGTTATTTAATGGATGTTCTGTTTAATGGTATTCGGAAAAGGTAAAAATTTTTATCATAAATATGGACGACAATACTATTATAGTACTATGGTACATAACAGGATTTATGTAAAAAGAAGGGAACTATATGAAAATTACCGCTGTCGTGCCTGTTTTTAATGAAGAAAAAACATTAAAAAATGTTTTAGATGTAATTAATAAAACAGAATTAATAAATGAAGTTATAGTTGTAGATGATGCCTCTAGTGATAATAGCCGAAAGAAAATTAATAGCATCAAATCAAATAAATTTACCGTAATTTCATTAGAAAAGAATTTAGGAAAAAGTGATGCTGTTAAAGTGGCGGTTAAAAGCACAAAAACTGATATACTTTTTTTTTGTGATGCAGATTTAATTAATTTAAAAGAAGAACATATCAATCAGATATTACGCCCCCTAAAAGATGGAATAGTTTTAATGTCAGTTGGATTAAGAGACTATGGATTGATAATCAATTTTGTTTATAAAAATTTTCTCCCGTTAATTGCTGGGGAAAGAGCCATACCTTATTCAATTTTCATGGAAACAATGAATAATCCATTAATGAAAGATTATGGTTTAGAAGTTGTGCTAAATGATTATTGCAAAAAGAATAATATTCCGATTTGCAAAAATATTATGAAAGATCTAAAACAGACTGTTAAACCTAAAAAGTGGAAAAACGGCGTTTATCTTTTAGCAAAAGAGATGTTTCAAATATATAGTTTAGTATTGCTGTTGAAAGTAAAAAAATAATGAAAAAGTAATTTTTTTACCCGGAAGATGGACTATGCGACCATTATGGTATCATAGTGCATGTCCGAATTATTCTAAAACTAAAAGGGGATAAGATGAAAGCACTAATGATTTACCCTCAATTCCCAGATACTTCATTCTGGAAATTCAATCATGCTCTTAAGTTTATCGGGAAAAAAGCAGCTATACCGCCAATGGGATTATTGACTGTGGCGGCCATGTTTCCTGAAACATGGGAAGTAAAATTAATCGACCTGAATGTTGAGAAGTTAAAGGATGAAGATATAATATGGGCAGATTATGTCTTTATTAGTGCGATGATATTGCAAAAAGAATCCGTTTGTAATATTATAGAAGCCTGTCATCTGCACGACCGTAAGATTGTAGCTGGCGGACCACTTTTTACTTCACGTCCTCAATTGTTTTCTGAAATAGATCATCTGATTCTCAACGAAGCGGAAGTGACGCTTCCTCAATTTCTCTTTGATTTGGAGCAGGGGGACCCGAAACCAATCTATCAGTCTTCCAAATGGGCCGATATCACGTCATCTCCTGTTCCCCGGTGGGATTTAATCAACCAAAAGAACTATGCCTCGTTGAGTGTTCAATACTCACGAGGATGTCCATATAATTGTGATTTCTGCGATATTACGGTGTTATATGGCAATCGTCCAAGAATAAAAACAGTTGAAGCTGTGCTGAATGAATTAGAGATGATTTACCTGCAAGGATGGCGTGGCAATGTGTTTTTTGTTGATGATAATTTTATCGGTAATAAGAAACAGCTAAAAGAGAAACTGTTGCCAGCAGTAATTGTCTGGATGAAAAAGAAAAAATATCCGTTTCGTTTTCAGACACAGGCATCAATTGACATTGCCAGTGATGATCTTCTTCTTGATTTAATGATAAAAGCTGGTTTTGGAGCTGTTTTTGTCGGTATAGAAACACCTGATGAGGAATGCCTTGCTGAATGCGGAAAGACTCAAAACACTAAAGTAGACTTGCTTAAAAGTGTAAAAAAGCTCCAATCGGCAGGAATGGATGTCCAGGCGGGATTTATTGTAGGTTTTGACAGTGATAAAACAAGTATTTTCAGTCGGATGAGTCAGTTTATCAACGAAAGTGGAATAGTTACATCCATGGTTGGATTGTTAAATGCCCCTCCCGGTTCAAAACTCTATAAGCGAATGGTTAAGGAAAAACGAATTACAATGGACGCGACCGGCGATAATACTGACCTTTCCATGAATTTCAAACCCAAAATGGATTATAATGTGCTTGTTAATGGATACAAAAACATCATACTTGATATTTTCAAACCGGAAGCATATTATAATCGCATCTATAAATTCCTCCATAATTACAGGTGCTCGTCCAAATTTGACTTTAGAAGACGTTTTACTGCAGAGAACGTTCGTGCAATTGGGATGGCTTTTTATAAACTTGGCATAAAATCAGGAGTAAGAAAGCATTTCTGGAAGCTTATGGTGTGGACTACCTTTAATCATCCCCGCTCCATACCTATGGCCGTACAATTATCTATTTACAGCTATCAGTATAGAAAATTCTATAACCTATAATCGCAAACCACATCATTGGAGTAAAAATGATAGGACGTCAAATACGAATTATAGCCTTGAGCATGTTATGCTTTATATTGAGCTCTCTTCATACAGGTGAATGCCGTGAAATATGTAATGTTCATTTCCCTGAATCTATAACGATTAACGATAAAAGCTGTATACTCAATGGTATTGCAGTTAGAAAAATATTGGGTTTTGATATATATATCGGGGCGTTATACCTTGAAAAAAAGACTCAATCCGAAAGTGAAGCAATTTCATCTGAACAGATAAAACATGTCAAAATGCATTTTCTTTTCAAAGAAATTAATGAAAATCTGATTGCGGCAAACTGTATGAAAGGATTTAAAAATAATTCCGGGACAATGTATACCAGCCTAACTGACAAAATTGAAAACTTTCTCTATTTTTTTACTCATCCCCTGAAAAAAGGTGATTCTCTTCATTTTACATATATTCCCGAGGAAGGTACCGAAGTGACATTACAGGGTGAGGAAAAAGGCATAATAAAAGGGCATGATTTCATGGAACTTATTGCCTCAAACTGGCTAGGCCCTTTCCCTCCAAGCAAACGTTTCAAACAAGAACTTCTTGGACATTGATGTTATTTCACTTTATTCTTATTTTTTTACTGATTGAATGAGGTTACCTTACCCCGAAAACTGGTCAACTATGATAGTATCATCCAAAATGGTGGAGGCAGGTCACTTTTCTGCACGCAAGGCTGTTTTTATTAAGCAATGTGGCTTGTTCGTTTACTACCGATGCTCACCATCTCCTTCTCTTCCACGGTTATGTTCACTTTTTTTCGTCCGATGAGTATATGTATTCAGGCGACATACTTTAAATGGAGTAGACGAATATTGTATATTGTGCCGGGAAGCCCGTGGGAAAGCGGTTACATAGAATCATTTGATGGCAAGCTCAGTAATTAGCTGTTAAACAGGAAAATATTCGAAATATTCTTTGAAGCAAAAGTACTTGTTGATCAATGGAGAAGAGAGTATCATCACAGAAGGCCTCACAGTTCTTTGGGATGCAAACAACCAGTTCCTGAAGCTGTTATGCGTATTGATTCAATGTTGTTGGCCGGTTACGCTCCGCCCCACCTCACATCAACGGCAAACCAAACTTGGTGCTATTACTAACGTTGAAAGTGGACCAAACGATGGAGGCCGGTCACAAAAGTTTTCAATTGTATCGTGTTGTCGATCAAAACCAAAACCATTGACTTGTTTTTGCCCAGATATTCTCAAATATCCTACAACTTTTTCCCTTTAATCTTTTCATATTTTACTCCTCTTTTGGATTGCAGCAGATACATAACGGCACTATATATCAAACATTATTAAATAAACTTGGTTTTTCAAGAAATAAAATTCCTCCTTGAGGAGAAACAGTTCTTATAATGTAGATGGAATAATAATGGGAGTAGATCAATCCCTCAATTTTTATGCTTGTCGCGGTAATGAATCCCTGCACTTGAGGTGATCTTTCAAATCCGAATGTGTTGATGATAATTAAGAAGTGGTCCAAAGAATGGAGATAGGTTAGAGGTCACGAGTTCGATCCTCCTTAGCTCCACCAGCAAACAGTAAGTTGTGATTATATATAGCACGGAAAAGATGCATTCCGAGTGCTGACAGTACACATTGTCAGCTTTATGTCCACACAAGGTTAAATTAGATAGATATCTGGCAGGTTGTCTGCCATCTCTATGTACGTATTCCGGGATTCAAGCGCCTTCACAACTAAGGCTAAAGGTTCTGGCCATATTTCTGGTAAATCTGCCTCGCCTTCAGATTTAATTGGGAAGGCTAATTTTTCAATTGGTGGACAAAACTCGGACTCAACACCTGGTTTATTACCTCTACTGTCTATGCGATACCATCCATATTCATCAAGAAATACTGCATTTAGTCCATGTAGACAAAAGGGAGG
>Ga0233431_1006470_pt1 | contig 10531 bp, 9 predicted proteins | sample SI_118_April2016_FD_179867 | JGI IMG/M metagenome (GOLD analysis project Ga0233431, IMG submission 179867) | Seawater microbial communities from Saanich Inlet, British Columbia, Canada - SI_118_April2016_200_MG | ecosystem: Environmental > Aquatic > Marine > Inlet | place: Canada: British...
ACAACGCGCTCCTGAATCTTGTCCCCGAATTTCTCCCGCGCCGAGGCGATCATCCGGCGGATCGCGCCCTCTTCGCGTTTCCAGTTCCAGGTCGCGCCATGGCGCCCGGCCGCGGCGCGGGTGGCGTCCAGCAGCAGGGCCACGATCTCGTCCCCGTCAACATCCTGTGAGGCGAGCGAGGCGGAAACACGCAACTGCGTCTGGTGAATGCTGGCATCGCCATCGCCCAGATGGGCCATGGCGGCCAGCGCCTGTTCGACATCGAGCGGCGGCTTGAAGCCCAGGCGCTTGGCGGCGGCGAGATAGGGATTGTCTTCTTGTGCCTCCGGCGTGGCATCGCTCTGCGCCGGGCGCTCGACCACGGGCCGCTGCCAGTCGAGCCACTCGACGAGATCGTCGAACTCGTGGCGTACCCAGGAAGCCTCAATGATCCGGCATTCGCCCGGGGAACCGGCGTTGGCCGCCATGACGTCGGTCTTGGTATTCAAGGTTCCGGGAAGGCGCATCACGCGGGCCAAGTCGCAGACGTTGAGATCGCCGGCGAAGATTCCGGCAAGCTGCTTCAAGGTGCTGGTGATCGCCTCCTCGGTGGTCTCCGCGTCTGGCGCATCGGCGGTCACGCCGATCGCCTCGTTGAGCAGCCAATAGGCATGCAGGCCGCCACCGCTATCGATGATCACCGACGGCGGAAGCGGCAGGGGGCGGAGCGCGGAAACGACCGTGTCCTTGTCCAGACCCATTTTTGCGGTGTCGATGTCGACCCAGAGCGCCGGGCATTCCACCAGATCGACCCGCCGCCCCGTGTGCGACCCGGTGACGCGGGTGCAGACGCCGAAGAACATGCCGCGCCCGTCGCCGTCCCACCTGGCGCAGTGCGCCGTGATCATGTCGGTGTCTCGGGTGAACAGGGGCCGCGCCGGGCCATCGCCGCTCCGGTTGGCGAATGACCGCAGCTCGACGGCGTGCTCGGTGGTCGCGCCGAAGAAATCGGCGAGAAAATCAGCGGACTCCTGATAAGATCGTTCACGCATTATGGTGCTCTGGCTGGCCTGCTGTTGCGGGTTGGCGCGGAGTTGGATGGAGGCGTTACAGCGCCCCCGCCCAACGTATCGGGTCTAAAACCTGGTACGACGACCGGCGCCGGGACGGTTCGCGCTGTTGGCGGCGCCGGTCGTTCCCTCGGGTTCCGCAGCCGGTTCTTGCCCGGTCTGGTCACCGGCCTCGCCACTCAGCAGGTCCACCTCGTCCATCCAATCGACCAGTTCGAAGACCGGCACGTCGACACGGCCATAGGCCTTGTTGGGATGGGCATAGTCGGAGGCTTGCAGTTCGACCACGGGCAGCTTGCCGGGCTTCTGCCGGTAGGCCGTGCCATAGGCCTTGGCAAACGCGCCAATGGCCCCGATGCCGCCGCGGGTGCTGGTGGCAAATAGGAACTCGTCGCCGGTCTCCGGCCCCTTCAGCGGCAGGTGGTTGGTGAACTGCCAGGGGTCCTTGGGGTCGCCACGATCATCGGTCTCCCACTGGCCCCGGTCGTCGTCACCGAGTTCGCCCCGCCTCGGCGGCGCCAAACCGTCGCCGATCAGCACCATGACCTCGTCCGTGGGGCGGCCGTCCCTCCACCGAACCCAGCCGACCTTGGCTTCCGCCATGTTGGCGATCAGCCGGGTGCCGACCGGAATTTCGATGTCGTCCTGGCTGTAGAAGAACCGGCCCTTGCGGAACTTGATGATGTTGCGAGCGCCGCCGGTGGCCTGATCGCCGTAGGCGGCATAGGGGTTGTAATCGTCTGCGCTGGCGACGGCGCCACCGGTTTGGGTCGTAGTCATGTTCGACATTTTCAGTTTGCCTTTCACTGTTTGCGGTTATTTGACCTTGATGGTCAGACGTTCGCCGGGATCTCCCGGCGTTTCGAACGGCGAGAGATCGATGCCGGCCGCCAGGGCGGCCTTCCTGTCCAGGGACATGCGTCCCTTGACCGGGAAGTAGGTCACCGACCAATCGTCGCCTTCGACCTTGCGGGTACGGTGTTCCCGCAAGAATTCCTTGATCCGTTCCTGGGTCTCGGCGTGTCGCCGGGCCGTGATGTCCTTCTGGGCACGCGCCGCCTGTTCCTCGTCGACCAAGGCCTTGAGGGCCGCAAGCGCATTGTCGCCGAGGAGTTCCCTGTCTTCGGGGATGGCGCCGACAATGATGCCGGCGCAACGGCTCCGGTGCGGGCAGTACTGGCATTCGCCGCCTCCAGCGAGCTTGCCTTCGGGTGGCAGGTCCGCAGGTGCTTCCGTCGTCATGACCCGGGTGGCGCGGGATTTGGCCGCCGCGTAGATCTCCGGATCGAACGGGATTGGGAACTCGGTCACGTCGTCGAGGAACGAGGCGTCGGTATAGGAGATCAGCGCGAAATTCGGTCTGTACTCGGTGGAGTGCCGGATCAGGCCCATCTGGCAGTGGACCTGGAATTCATGCTCGGCCTTGGCGTCCTTGAGGCTAACGCGGGGATCGATGCTCTTGCACTCGACCACCAAGCTGTCGCCGCCGATGTCGTCGATACCATGGTGGGACAGCGCGTCCGGCGAGACGCCGACCAGCAGGCCATCGCTGGTGGCGGACAGGTATCCGTCGACCAGGGTTTTCTGCTCCGGGCCCGCGAACAGGAAGGCGACGCCGTCGGGCAGCTGGGCACGGATGCCAGGCTCCCAGTGATGGTTCTCGATGAGATCGCCGCGCAGCTTGGCGCCGTAGCGGTCGACGTAATCGGGGTCGGGATCGACGCCGTTCTTGGTAAACCAGATCTTGCGCAGGCACTGGCCGACCTCGCTGGCGCCGACAGTCAGGTCGCGGTCGTGTTCCCAGGTCTTGCCGTTGGCGGCAACGTGGGCGTCGAGCATGGATTTGATGGAAATCGTCGGCATCAAGTCACCCTCAGCAAGCGTTTGATGATGAAGAAGGCGCTCATCCGCTCGCCGGGCAGGGGATCATCCAGTTCGATAAGCCCGGCGTCGCGGCGGATGCGTCCGATGCGTTTATCGATCAGGCGAAGCGCCAGGCGACGGAAGTCCTCATCCGCCCGCAGCAGCCAGTCCTGGTCCTCGACGCGGGTGATCATGACGTCGGCGTCGTCGATGGTGAGCCGGTCGAATTCGGCGAGAAGGGAGGCCAGGCGTTTGCCCAGTGGAGAAGCCAGCGCCTCGGCGGTCCTCCGCGATTCTTCGCGCCGGTAATGGGCCGCAAGCTGGCCACGTTCCTCGAGGCGCTTGTCCTTGGCCGATTTGACCTGGCCACCGGCCGGACGCTTGCGCTTGGCCTTGATCGAGCGCGGCGTGTAGATGTCGGCGAAGGTCTCGAAGGGGTTCAGGGCGACCATCAGCCGGCGCTCCCCATCACCACCAGGTAGGCGGTCACGTCCTTGCCGCGACGCTCCTGGACCAACTGCAGGCGTCCATCAAGGGCGAGCTCCATGGCTCGATCGGCGATTCGGACCAACTCCCGGCGCGAGGCGTCGGAAAGCGAACTGCCGGCCTCGCGGTCGGCGCCGAGATGGCCCCGATGGTATTCGAGACGATCCCCAGGCCGGGCATGTTCGAGCCACTTGAGGAAGTCGCCCTCGCGGATCACCAGGGAGCGGACCGGGGGTGTGGCGGATGTGGGGAAAGTTCTGGCGATCTTGGCAGCCATCACTTGCTCCCCATCGCCGAGGTGCTGGCGCGCAGGTTCTCAGCCTCGTAGGCCTCGATGTCCTCGAGGCGGTAGACGACTCTGCCGCCGATTTTCAGGTAGGCGGGCCCCTCGCCGGTCCAACGCCAACGCTCAAGCGTGCGCTCGGAAATGTTCCAGCGGTCGGCCAGGTCGATCTGGTTGAGATGGCGGACCTGCTTGCGGTCCTCGCGTGCCTGCCGTTGGCTGTCGCCTGACTGCAGTTTCGATCCGGTATGTTGAAATTGTGACATTGTCCTTCACCGCGAAAGTTACGCGCCTCGCCGCTGGGCTTGTGGCGCAACTGATTGAATTCGCAGTGATTATCGGACTTTCAGGGGGTCGGTTATATGGACACCGCCGAAGAAAAATGTGACGCCCCGCGCTTGAAAACGGCAGGGAATCCTTACGGTGGAACGCGGATTTGTGACATCGTCGCGATTAATGTGTGACGCGACCTACTGTTGACCGATCTCGGAAGGCGCCAGCACTCGCACGGCCGGATTGATGCGGTAGCCTTGTCCGTGAACGTTCTCGATGAAAGCGTCCTGGCTGAGAGGCAGGCCGTATTTCCCCTGATATCCGCTGTGCACCTTTTTCCGGATACGGGAGACCTGGCGGCGAAGCGTCGGCTCCTCGACACCAAGTTCGTCGGCAAAATCGTACTTGTCCTTACATCGATAGTTCTCCGGAGCCTTCTTGTTGCCCTGGTCCTCCAGGTACTGATCGGACAGAATCTTGACGAGCTGGAGCGTCTTCGCCCCTGTCAACGGTGCAAGCCCTTCCACGAGGACCTGCTCCGCGTCTTCATCGACGGCGATTCTGATTTCCGTTGTTCTCGAATAATCAATCGTCTCACGCTCTCCCTCGTCGATGCTCTCCTCGTCGCTGACGCCAGGATTGATCGTTTCGGGTTCAACCGTGATCCCCAGACCGCCGCTTGGAGAAATGGCCATCATCAGCAGGCTATTGGTCGGGATCGAATGATTCAGAAGCTCGTCCGCATGGCTCTCAACGCCATCTTTCATGATGGTGAATACCGTCTCCGCATGGCGCTTGAAGAGATCGATCACCTTCTTTCCGTTGTCGTCCTGCGAACCGGGCAAGTGCTGAACCACCCGCGACAGCTCGCCAGCATACTTGCTGAAAAAACCAAGGTCCGTCATTTGCCGAATGTCGGATGCCGTCTTGACGTAGGCTTCCGCCATGGTGCGGTCTTCATCCTTATCCCGTCCGTCTTCGAGGAGCCGGACCTCGTACATTTCTTCCGGATCGTGCTCTTCCAGCCCCGCACCAAGAGTCCCAAACCGGCGATCGATGCATTGTGAACAGACGCCGCAGTGGGTCTTGTACTTCGTCATTTTGTGGACGCGGGAGCAACTCACCGAACCTCGGATCAAATCGCCGCAGCCATGACTGCCGATGACCTTTACGATCTCCGCCTTGGTCTTCCAGATGTATGGATTCTCGACCGCGATCTCCTCGCCAAACAGGGTAGAGAAAAACCCTGCAAAGCCAGCCAAGACTTGAGGGTGGGTGGTCCGCGTGGCCCTGGCACCGACCACCTGAGCCGCGATGGGAAAGTTCAGACTCACGACGCCGTTTTCGAAGAACTTGATCCGGTTTTTATTCAGCATCCGGGCGACGACCGCAGCCAGAGAGGCAAACAAGAAAGATCGTGAGCGAAGCGTGAACTCGTGGCCGAGAGCCTTTTCCTTGACGACTTTCACAGGCAAATGAAGCAGCCTGCCGGAGGCCTTTTTCCGAAGTTCCTGGATGAGTTCCTTTTGTTTCGAGTAGACCTTGGTCGAAGAATGGTGGCTGACGAGAACCGCGTTTTTGCGATTGCCAACTGTATCTTCAACAGCGCCAGCGAGGGAATCCAGTCCGCCCGAAAAAAGGATAACCTCGTCGGGCTTGAAGCCGCTGAAGTCCTGTTCACCAAAATCCAGGTAGGTATCAAAATCAGGCGCTCCAGCGTGAGGAACAAACTCGAACTGATAATCGTCCTCGGTCAGGAACCCGAGCACCGCCGTTAGCGCATCGGTAACGTCCTGACGGTTCCAGACATCGGGCTCCCTGACCGGGATGACAAAGTGAAACTGGCGCCGCCAATCACGCCCGAGGCCTCTCATGATATCTCCGCCCCGCTTGGTTGCGGCGTCCGCACTGTAGACATACGCCGCGACCTCAAGCAGGTCGGTAAGCAGGTCTGGCACCCCGGCGACCATGCGGCGGCTGATGTCCTGAATCCGCAACGTGACATTGTCATCTGCCCCGCTCAAATCCAGGCGCAGGCAATCGCCGGCCTCGCTATCCGGCTTGTCCACAGGACCACAGAGGACGAGACGCTCAGCCATCGGCGTCCCTCCTCTTGCGAAGCTCGTTCCGGATTTTCTTGAAGGCGACGTGAGCGAACTTCCCCGCCTCGGAGGGCGTCAGCTCGTTCTCGTAGTTCTTCTTGGAATACCAACCACCGGCGAATTCCTTGATGATCCGCGATGCCTCTTTGCAATGGCGTTCAAGCGCGGCATTGAATTCAGTGTGCTCGGCGATTGAGTTGAAACGCCCCTGCGGCCCAACGTGTTTGGAAAGCTCGCGGCTCAGGTAGTAATCCAGGTGGCGTTGGGTAAGGCGGGAAAAGAAGTCTCTGGAGAGGACGCTGAAATTATTGGCGGAGGTCAACTTGCCGATCGATAGCTTCACATCGTCGGCAGTCGGACCGAAAAGCCCAGGCAGGTCCCGCCCCGCCACCGTTCCGAGCGCTTCGGTTGCTGCCAACCGCGCCATCTCACCGAAGTCAGTGCGCTGTCCGGCTCCGGCGTCGCGGGCATGGCGGTCGACGGCGTCCCCGAAGGCGGAAAGGACCTCCATCAAGGATGGAGCGTTACCAACGTTCAGGCCCAGCTGACGTAGCTCGGCCTCAAAATTTTCCGTGCGCGCGGCAAGCGGGATTTGCGTCAGTAGCCAGAAGGAATGAAGAAATGCTGGGTCTTTGGCTGCCAGGGCCAGGCTATTCTCGGCTGCATCGGAGGACGCCGCGGCGATCTCACCGACGTCGGCGTCGCTGCCCAGCAGATCGATGACCTGCTGCCATTTCCTGGTTTTCGGAAGACTGCCGAGTCGGACGTGCCCCATGGGAAGCCCTATCCGCCCATGGGCTCTGCGAGCCCCCGGCTGGCGTTTCCGCTATTGATGGCCCTTTGCACCTTCCCGAACCTTTCGTTACACTCGCCACAAAGAAAGGAATATGCGATATTCTTTCGTAAAGAGAATGCCAAGGAAAGGATCTTTTCGCAACATGCCTCTTCAACACGCAGATTCACGCCTGGGCAAGCGTGTCGCGACTACCGTAGCAGGCGAAACGACCGAGGCCTTTGTCCCGCCCCCGCTGCCGCCGGATCCTTCGGTCCGAATGGATACGCTCTATGGGCGGCTGGATGCGGCGAACCGCGCCATCGGGCGCTTGGACGGCGTGACATCGATCCTCCCCGACACGCCGCTTTTCCTTTACATGTACATCCGCAAGGAGGCGGTGCTCTCGTCGCAAATCGAGGGAACCCAATCCTCTCTTTCGGACCTGCTGCTTTTCGAGAGCGAGGAAGCGCCAGGAGCGCCCCTCGACGACGTCCAGGAGGTTTCCAACTACGTCGCCGCCATGGACCATGGCCTAGCCCGGATTCGAGAGGGGTTCCCGATCTCGCTCCGCCTCATGCGGGAGATCCACGAGATTCTGCTGTCCAAGGGTCGGGGCAGCACAAAGCAGCCCGGGGAGTTTCGCAGATCCCAGAACTGGATCGGCGGCACCCGCCCGGGCAACGCTCTGTTCGTCCCCCCTCCGCCTGATCAAGTCCAAGACCTGATGTCGCATCTGGAGACGTTCATCCACGCAGGTACGCCCGAAATCCCGGCACTGATCAAAGCTGGCTTGGTTCACGTCCAATTCGAGACGATCCATCCGTTTTTGGATGGCAATGGCCGTCTCGGGCGGCTCCTGATCACTTTCTTGCTTTGTGCGCAGGGGATTCTGAAAGAGCCGATCCTTTATCTCAGCCTCTACTTCAAGACCCACCGCCGCCAGTACTACGACCTGCTCCAGCAAGTCCGCGAGCGTGGCGATTGGGAGACGTGGCTAGAATTTTTCTTGGAGGGCGTTGCCGAAACGTCAATGCAGGCGGCCGATGCGGCGCGAGAAATTCTGAACGTGTTCGACGACGACCGCCGTCGAATCGAGGGCCTCGGACGGCCGGCGGCATCGGCACTTCGCGTCCATCAGCTGGTTCAGCAGAAGCCCATCATCGCGATTCCCGACGCGGCTCAACGGCTTGGGATTTCTGCGCCGACGGTCAGCAAGTCGGTCCAGCACATGGAACGGCTCGGCATTCTTCGCGAGATCACCGGAAAACAGCGCGGCCGCCAGTTTGTTTACGATGAGTACCTTGGAATCCTCAGCCGTGGCACGGAGCCGCTACCACGATGAACGAGAAGATTCGAGATCCCGCAAACTCAACCTCATCTTCAACAGTATCGTCTGCGGCGGAACTTACCGCGTTAGTGCAATCGCAGCTCGAATACGCGGTTGACGGCGCTAAGCGAGGCCTGAAGGCCTATGAGAACCAACACTGACTTTCATGCCCTTTTGACCGACGAGTACGTCGCGGTCGCGAACCGGGGCCGGCCTTTCACGCGCGAAGGACTGAGAGCCGTTTGCCAAGCTCACATAAGCCCGAAGGGCGGGAATGGCATCACGCCAATCATGGACGAAGCCGCCGGCGCGTCGTTCCTGCAGGAGATCCGCGAACAAAGGCTTGCGGCATACGAGAGCTGTCCCAGCGACCTCCTGGAACATGCGCGTGCCGAGCACGTGCTCCGTAGCGAATACGCGGGCCGAATTCTGCCGGAACTGCTGCAGAACGCACACGACGCCATCGCTACCAAGCCGATCGGTTCCAAAGGTGTCGGTTTCAAGGCGGTTCTCAACGTCTGCGAGGGACCAAGAATACATTCGGGGCCCCTGCACTGTGGTTTCGACCGCCAGCGCTCGCGAGAGGATTTTCGGGACGCTGATCTCATCCACGAAGACGAGAGCGTGCCGCTGATGCGGCTCCCGTTCCCAGTCTCAGAGGTAGACGAGTCGAAGCCAGTGCGCGATCTGATTGCAAAATACGACACGGTCGTCGTTCTTCCCTTCATTGGGCAGAGTGTTGGGGAACGGTTCCTTAAGGAGTGGACCGAATACGCCGGAGACCCGACGCTTCTCCTATTTCTTCCGAGCTTGGGCCGCATCGTCTGGGAGCGTCGCGACGCAGCGAATACATTGAAGCGGGTGTGGGACTGTGAACGCGGGCCCGAAGTCGTCGAAATCCATGATGGCAATGACTCGGATTCTGTAGAACGGTGGCGCCTGTGGTCCTCGAAACGTGCATCTATCGCGCTCCGGCTGGATGGAGAGGGCTCACCCGTAAGGGAGCAAAGCGATCCAAGCATCCGAGTCTTCTTTGAAACCGACGAACGATCACCGCTTCCAATCCATATCCATGCCGACTTCCCCCTCAGGGAAGGTCGAACCAACGTCCTGATCGATGACGAAGCCGGTGGGGCGGACACCCGTCAAGTGATTCAGGAGGTCGCGTGTCTGGTACGTTCCGCGTTCACCGAAGTTCCTGATGCCGGGCTTTTGCTGGACCTTTTGCGCCCGTGTCTCGAACCTTCGGATATGCGGAAACTAGAAGGCGAGCTATGGAAGGCGTTTAAAGCCGCGCTTGCCAACCTCGAAATTCCGGGAGCGGATGGCCTTAGGCTGGACAGGGTCCGGCTCCGGCCGGCGGACGAAAGCCATCAGACATCATGGTGGTCGTGGTTCGACTGTGATCTTTGGAACGCTTTCAAGGGAGTGCTCTCGGACAATCGCGAAAGCAGACTTTCGGGGCTTTCCGTTCTTCCACCTGGAATAGATACGGTCGCCCGCGAAGAGACAATCCTACATTTCAACTCTGATGCCCGGTTGTCGATCGAAGAACTGCGGGCCTTGCCCCTCTTGCCGGTCGAAGGGAGCGGGCAGCCTGTTGCTCCGGGCACGTCGAACGTATTTTTCCCTCCGGCCGATCCACCGCCCTCTCCTCCGGAAGGCATTGAGGTACGCTTTCTCGATCAGCGCTTTGCCAAGGCAATCGAGAACTATGAGGGACGTGCCGATCTGCGTAAGCTGCTTATCGAGCTTCTCGGTGTTTCGGAATTCAAACCGCTGGCTTTAATTGCGAAAGCCGTCCTCCCGGTCATTCGAGCAGGAGGTCAACCCAACGGCCTGCTCGACTTTTTGCGCCATGTGGTCGCGCCAGCGCTTGGGAAGGATGACTTGGCCTTCGATTGGCGCGATTCCGTTCGCAGTGAACTCGCTGAACGCCTATTGATCCCGCTCCGAAACGGCACGGAGCTGCCTGCGGCGCAGGTCTACGCAGGTGCTGAATGGACGGGTAACGACTTCCTCGAGCGCGTGTATGGGAGCCAGAGTGATTGGGGTTTCCTGCAGCCTCCACCCCCAGGTGGGGAGGAACGAGAGCCTTGGGAGCGGCTTTATCGATGGATTGGGGTCGGCTGGTGTCCCAAGGTGCTGCCGATTGTCTGTTTTGCAGACAAGGGACAAACGTTCGTAGGCCCTCGATGGGACAATGGCGTCTTTTCTGTCGATCGTGAAGCCGAAGACTGGCACGAGTACTGCAAGCGGTTCGATCACTTCAAGAACCAATCGAGAAAGGCTCGGCTCCGGCAAAACTGGACTCTGGACGGCGGTTCCAATGTTCTCATGCAGGACGGCGCCTTTTCTGCCGTCAGTGAAAAC
>Ga0233431_1006472_pt1 | contig 10528 bp, 7 predicted proteins | sample SI_118_April2016_FD_179867 | JGI IMG/M metagenome (GOLD analysis project Ga0233431, IMG submission 179867) | Seawater microbial communities from Saanich Inlet, British Columbia, Canada - SI_118_April2016_200_MG | ecosystem: Environmental > Aquatic > Marine > Inlet | place: Canada: British...
ATCGGCAGACTTTGACCAATTGATCAACGGCAGGGATGATATCTCCGTGTACCCGGTTTTCGAATCGCTTGACATCTCGGGTGTGACAAGGCTCATGGGTCGACCGCTCCGCGATCTCAGGTTCGTCACTGACGTGCATCTCGGAGCCCTTACGAAAAAGCTCAGGCTACTCGGCTTCAACACGGAATTCTCGAATGAAGCTTCCACCGAAGCGCTACTCGAATCTGTTACAGGAGAAAAACGGGTGCTCCTGTCCCGGAACCGGAAACTCCTTATGCGGCGGGTCGTGAACAGGGGACTCTTCATCCGCTCGAATGATCCGGAAGAGCAATGTGCCGAGGTGGTGCGCCGCTTCGATCTGACAAGATCGATAAAGCCGTTCACGAGGTGCATGGCCTGCAATTCTCACCTGGCCCCGGCGCCAAAGGAAAAGGTCCTACCGCGCTTGGAGCCGCTCACGAAAAAGTATTTCTTCGAATTCAGCGGGTGCACTGGCTGTGGAAAGGTTTACTGGAAAGGTTCCCACTATGAGAAGCTTGAAGCATTTCTGGAGAGGATCAGAACGTCGGGCGACCCGGCAACCGCGCATAAAAGCTAGAAGAATCTGGTTCGTTTCCGGTATGGGTATTGATTTATGTCGAAGGAAAGTCTTGATAACTGGGTCAAGCAACGAACTCATTATGTTTCTTTTCTTACCGATCTATGCTTAAATCAACAGTTAGCGTGGATTTCATTGGAGGGACTGTAGAAATGGCTGATTTTTTTGAATTAATCAGTAAGAGACGATCTGTTAGAGATTATAAAGACGGGGCTGTTTCTTTTAATCTTGTTGAAGAGATCATCAGGGATAGTTGTTTTGCTCCAAGCTCAGGAGATGGGCAGCCGTGGAGGTTCATAGTTGTGAACAACAAAGAGTGGATCAAGAAGCTTTCTGATGAAAGCAAGCGGAACATTTTGTCTTTTATCGAGACGAACCCTGATGCTCCCCTGAAAAAATATGAGCCTGTTCTTCGAGACAAAGATTTCAATGTTTTTTATAATGCGCCGTGTCTGGTATTTATTGGGGGCTCCAAAGATATTCGTTCTTTGCGGGTGGATTGTGCTCTTGCGGCTTCCTATTTCATGTTCTCAGCCGCTGCAAGGGGGTTGGGTACGTGTTGGGTCGGCCTTGGCACGAGTATCCAAGACCCCAAGGTTCGGGAACAAGTCGGTATGCATAAGGATTACAAAATCGTTGCTCCAATCGTTGTGGGATACCCCAAGAATATTCCAAGCAAGCCCGATGGTAGGGAGACTAAGATCCTCAAAGTGGTTTCTTGAGAACCCTTAGTGTTGTAACTGCTCCTGCCTCTCATGGGAGGACGGTGTGCTGGGCACCAAGGACGGTCTTGTTTTGAGAAATGTTTGGGTGTAGATATTAAGGAAGTTATGAAGATCCGGGTTGCTTGTTATTCAGGGTATAGAGGTGAAGAAACTCCCCGACGGTTTTGGTTAGAAGAAAGGCTGATTGAAATCAAAGAGGTAGTCGATCGTTGGCTTGATCCGGAACACCGGTACTTCAAGGTTTTGGGCGATGACAATTCAACCTACATCCTCCGCCATGATTCAACCGCTTTTGTGTGGGAGCTCACGTTCTACCAAAGTTAGAAAAACCGGCCTCGCAGGAGAAAACGATATGAATCAAGACGAAATCAATTTATCTGAATGGAATATGAATGAGAACTGGAGTGGCCCTCGATGGGGAGAGGTTTATTTTTCTAAAAAGGATTCAAGAATATTTGTCCCAAAACGATTAAAATGGATGGGAATGACTGTCAATCTTGCCCACACAGCGGGAGTCCTTCTCTTTATTGGGTTCTTGTTTGGAATTCCTTGTGTCGTAATTGCAATCCTTTTGGCAATGAAATGATACTTTTTTTCACCTAACCACGGTATGCTACGGACGTTATACAACGTCATGATGATATCCCGCGCAAAAAATGAGGCTTTGAACTCTATTGATTTGAAACGGCAGGCCATGGATTTGGAGACCATATGGCGGAAAATGATGATCCTTTAATCTATCGTGAAGAAAATGATGTAGCGACCATTGAAATCAAACGGCCAGAAAAGAAAAATGCCATCGGTTTCGAATGTTGGAAATTATTCGACAGGCATTTTTCAGACTTAAAATCCAATCAGCGCATTCGAGCGTTAATAATAACCGGTCATCCTACAGACATCTTCTCAGCAGGCGTTGACGTCACACCATCCGATAAATTCATAATGGGCATGTTCCAAGGTCTTCAGAATCAGGACAAAGAAAAACTGGTTGATGGGTTTGCTTATATTCAAAGCATTCTTTCAAAACTTGCCCATCTCGCCTTTCCCACAATCGCGGCCATCAACGGGTTATGTTACAGTGGCGGCGCAGAACTTGCGTTGGCCTGTGATATCAGGGTGGCGAAAGAAGGTTCGGTAATCTGTTTTCAGGAAACACGTCTGGGACTGATACCAGATTTAGGAGGTACAGTGCGGCTTGCGAAATTAGTTGGGCCTGGGTGTGCAAAGGACCTTATTTTTTCCGCCCGAAAAATTGTTGCTCATGAAGCAAAACAGCTTGGGCTTGTAAACCATGTTTTTCCAAAAGAAAATTTTCGGTCCCGTGTAGCCGAGTATGTGGCGAGCATAACGGCAAATGGCCCCATGGCTCTCAAGGTTGTTAAAGAAATTATCGATTCAACTATTTCAATGGATGAAGATCAAGCACTCGCTTTCGAGAGGGAAAAAGCAGCCTCAAACGTCCTCAGTGGTCAGTGCATAGAAGGCATCACAGCTTTTCTGGGGAAAAGACCACCGAATTGGACTGGCAAAGCGGGATCTGGATGAGATCTGGAGAGGATGAATCCAATCATTGTTCTATGCAAGGAGGACCATATGAAAGATACCTTAAAGACCCGGCATTGAGCACTCTTTCACCTTCGGCAACGATGAATCTAAGCCAGCCCCAGCCCTATACGCAGAGCCTCCCCTGGCAGCTTCCGACAGGTGCCGCAAGCTGTAATCAATAGTTCGATGGGTGAAACATAAAATGTACTGTTCCGGAGTAATTGGAAACCGACTGGCGCTATCACGCATAAAATTGGACACAGGTGAAGAATGAAGAACAGATGCATATGGTGTGGAAGCGACCCATTATACATCGCTTACCATGATGATGAATGGGGCGTTCCCCTTCACGATGACCGACTCCTGTTTGAATTCCTGGTCTTGGAAGGAGCTCAAGCCGGGCTGAGCTGGCTGACCATTCTAAAAAAACGAGAGAATTACAGGAAGGCCTTTCACTTCTTTGATTGGGAAATCATAGCCAATTATTCGCAACGTGATGTTAACCGTCTTTTGGCTGATTCCGGCATTGTGCGTAATCGCCGCAAGATCGAATCAGCGATCCTGAATGCACAGGGCGTTCTTAACATTCAGGAGGAGTTCGGATCATTGGACTCCTATCTCTGGCGTTATGTTGAAGGCATCCCTAAGCAGAACGAATGGAAATCCATGGCAGAACTTCCAGCGAAAACGGAATTGTCCGAAATGATGAGTAAGGATTTAAAGAAGCGTGGATTCAACTTTGTCGGGCCAACGATCTGCTACGCATTTATGCAGACGGCAGGCATGGTAAACGATCATACAACGGACTGTTTCCGGCATCAGGAACTTAAAACTATTTGCCACCGAGCGGGTCGTTCCCAGGTGTAGAAAACCAGGAGTAATATCATATGGCTGTATCAAACGACTTTCTTGAATATGTTCTTGATCAATTCTCGGCGTGGGGCGAAGTCACTGTACGAAAAATGTTTGGCGGTGCCGGGCTCTATCGTGATGGCAAGATGTTTGGTCTTGTCGCAGACAATGTTGCCTATTTGAAGGTTGACGAAACAAACAGAGATAAATTCTTAGAGGCAGGGTCGGCACCATTCAAACCGTTCCCCAATAGACCAACCATGCTGTCATTTTTTGAAATCCCCCCGGATATCTTCGAGAGCCCGGAAGAATTGATAGAATGGTCAGAAGAGTCTCTGTCCATTCAGAAGAAAGGGAAATGACCGAATCGCTCTCCACTCGACAAGCTAGAAAACTGGTGTTATTGTCACAGAGGTTGCTACGAAACTCTTCAAGACATGATCTAAGCCGACGGGGGAAAACTAATGGGAATTTCAAAGGCTCATACATAGCAGTGTCCCAAAGACAAAGGAACATGGGTTTTTCATTTTTTGGAGGTATTTGGAGGGGTTTCTAATAGCTAGAAAATCAGCCTGTGTTGGATTGAAGCAAATGATCGATGAATAGTATATTATCATGAAAAAGAATATTGAGACAAAAGAAGAACATCCCATTCGGTTGCGCTACTATTTATTAGGGGCCGTGGCGCTCTGGTCTATTCTCATAGGATTATCACTGGCATGGAACCTGAGAATCCAGGACTCAGAAACCCTTGAAGCCGCACGTATAGAAGCACGGACGGCTTTTGAGAAGGATGTTCTCTACAGGCGTTGGAATGCTGCCCTTGGCGGTGTTTATGCACCTGTGACTGGAGAAACACCACCCAACCCGTATCTCGACACTCCCGAACGCGACATTACAACACTTCTGGGCAAGAAATTAACAAAGATAAATCCGGCCTATATGACTCGCCAGGTACACGAATTGGCACGGAAGACACTTGGTGTTCGGGGCCACATCACCAGCCTTAATCCCATTCGTCCTGCCAACGCACCTGACCCTTGGGAGACACGATCTCTGAAATCCTTTCAGATGGGCCTGAAGGAGGTCAGCTCTGTGGAGGGAATTGAGGGAAATGAGTATATGCGTCTTATGCGTCCATTGTTGACGGAAAACAACTGTCTGAAATGCCACGCTGCCCAAGGGTACAAGCTCGGGGATATCCGAGGTGGGATCAGTGTCTCAGTACCGATGGCGCCGCTTATGGATGTTGCGCAATCTCATGTACTCGCATTATGTGTTGGGCATGGTTTACTTTGGCTGATCGGGCTTGTTGGAATCGGCTTCGCTTTTCGTCGCTTGAATCACCAGATCCATAAACGCATGGGAGTGGAGGAGGCGCTGCGGGAGAGTGAAGGAAGATACCGATTGCTGGCCGACAACATAACTGACAATATTTGGGTACTGGATCTGGAAACGCTAAGTTTTTCCTATGTCAGTCCTTCTGTTGAAGGCATTACGGGTTATAGTGCCGAAGAAGCAACAGGACTTCAGTTGCAGGACGTTTTGACCCCAGCATCTATGAAACTCTCAACTGAAATACTCAGCGAAGAATTGGTCCGAGAGAGTCAACATCCTGATCCGTCAAGATCGCGTATCCTGGAATTGGAGCAGTATCGTAAGGACGGAACAACCGTGTGGACCGAGGTTTCCATGCAGTTTATCCATGATATTGAGGGACGTCCATCGTCAATATTGGGGGTCACCAGAGATGTCGCCGAGCGCAAGCTGGCAGAGGAAGCCATGCGGGAGAGCGAGTTGCAATTCAAGAGCACCTTTGAGCTGGCGGCTGTCGGCATTTGTCATGCAGACCCATCGGGGACGTTTTTAAAAACCAATCAGCGGTTTTCTGAGATTTTGGGGTATTCCGGAAACGAACTTAATGAATTGACATGGCAAAGCATTACCCACCCGGATGATCTAAATGCGGATCTGGAAAAAGCGCAGCAAGTTTTGGAAAACAGGTTGAAAACCTATACCATAGAAAAACGTTTCTTCAAAAAAGATGGCGTCATTATTTGGGTGAATCTAACGGTTTCCCTGGTCCGAAAACTCGACGGTACCCCTCATTATTTCATCGGTGTTATAGAGGATTTGTCAGAACGTAAAAACATGGAATCCCAGCTCCAACGTGCTCAAAAGATGGAAGCTATGGGGCTTATGGCGGGGGGTATTGCCCATGACCTGAACAACATCCTGTCAGGGATTGTAAGCTATCCGGAGTTACTTCTGATGGACCTGCCCGAAGACAGCCCGCTCAGGAAACCCATAAAGACCATACAGGAATCAGGAATGCGAGCTGCCGATGTCGTGGAAGACTTGTTGACCATAGCCAGGGGGGTGGCAAGCGGTAAGGAAGTCCTGAATCTCAATACTGTCATCGAAGCGTATCTTGATTCTGCCGAACATCAAAAGCTCGAAAAAATCCATCCCTTGACTGTTTTCAAAACTGACCTTGATTCAGAATTGTTAAATATCACGGGTTCAGCTTCTCACGTCAATAAGGTCCTGACGAATCTGGCCGTAAACGCATCAGAGGCCATTGAAGGCAAGGGAACGGTTACCATATCGACCACAAACCGATATCTGGATGAGCCCCTAAGGGGATATGAAGATGTTCGCACAGGTGAATATGTAATGCTTACGGTATCAGATGATGGTTCGGGCATATCTCCTCAAGACCTCGATAGGATTTTTGAGCCATTCTATACAAAGAAGGTAATGGGAAGAAGCGGTACAGGTCTGGGCCTGGCCGTTGTGTGGAACAGTATGCAGGATCACGACGGATACATAAACATTAAGACCAGCGAAAGAGGAACCGTATTCGAACTTTATTTTCCGGTGACAAGAGAAGAAACGGCTACTGAGAAGGAAGAAGTCCCTCTGGGAGATTACCTCGGACATGGAGAGAAGATCCTGGTGGTTGATGATGAGGAGAGACAGAGAGAGATCGCAAGCGGGATATTGACCAAGCTGGGCTATAACGCTGAAACTGTTTCAAGCGGCGAAGCGGCTATTAGGTATGTGAAAGAAAACGCCGTAGACCTGATTGTCCTTGACATGGTCATGCCTAAAGGGATCAACGGCCTCGAAACATACGAAGAGATCATCAAAATCCATCCCGGCCAGAAAGCCATCATCGCCAGCGGGTATGCCAAGACAAAAGAGGTGAACATGGCCCAGGAACTGGGGGCAGGAAAGTATATTAAGAAACCTTATGCCCTGGAAAAGGTTGGCCTCGCTGTTAAAGTAGCATTGGAAAAATAGCGTCGTTTTATAAAAAGAACCGAGGATAACTGTGCTCTGATTGGGGTTATGGGAATGAAATTTTCAAATAAACTTTCATTAACTATTTTGGTAACGGGTCTGATCGTTTTGATTATGTCATCATTCACGTTATACAACCTTGGCTATAACACCATTATAAATTCACAGTTCATGTACACCCAATCCATTGCCGATGAAATTTCAGATGATATTAATTTTCTTCTTTATGAAAAAGTGAAAACAGCACAGACGCTCGCGAATACGCCGATCATAAAAAATGCTTTGGAGACCAGTAACCTTTCCTATTCCGATCTGTCGGCCGAAAAAAGAAAAGAATTCATAAAGCGCCTAAATGAAAGATGGACTTCAACAAAAGACCCTGCTGACAATTTCATTCGAAGATTCACGGATAACAAAGCATCGACCTTTCTGAAGAACCAACAGGCGATCCTTAAGGGCGAGTATGGGGAAATCTTTCTAACGAATAAATTTGGTGCCTTGGTTGCATCAACTGCAAAGCTTTCAACACTTGCCCACCGGCATAAGTACTGGTGGTTGGGGTCTTACAATAATGGAGAGGGGGCGATTTTCTTTGATGACCGCGGCTATGATGACAGTGTGGGTGGATATGTCCTGGGCCTTGTTGTCCCCATCAGAAAAGGTACGGAAATAATCGGCGTATTAAAATGCAACCTCAATATCCTTGGTAGTATCAGCGAATTGATATCCGGTGATAAAAATCAAACAATCGGGAAACTCAAATTGGTCCGCTCCGGCGGGATGATTGTCTTTGAGGAAGGTTTTGAACCATTGAGCACACAGGTTCATGGCTCTATTTTTGAAGAATTAAAAAGCAAGAAAAGCGGAACGTTCATTATTAACGACTCCGGGGAAAAGTATATCATCGGGTGTTCAGAAATTGAACTGACAAAAGATGGGGAAGGATATGGCTTTGGGGGAACGTTTGAATCTATCGATCATAAAAAAGGTAACACAGGCGAGTCCTGGTTTATTGTCTGTTCTCGTCAAATGAGCATCGCCCTGATGCCGATCACCCAATCGATCAAAACCATGATTTTGATCGGTACTGCGATGATTTTGATTTTGGTATTGGTGGCTTACCTGTTTGGTCGGAAAATCGCCAAACCCCTTGCAATGCTCAATAAGGCTACGGAAAAGATTGGAAAAGGAGATTTTAAATACAGAATTGGCGTGAGAGGAAAAGATGAATTCGGTAATCTGGCCCAATCATTCAACAGTATGGCAAGTAAGCTTCAACTGACAACCACGTCCCTGGAACTGCTTGAGGATGAAGTCAAGCAAAGGCGGCAAATAGAGGAGGGTTTGAAGGAGAGCGAAAACAAATATCGGCAAATATTTGAGACAAATATGGCGGTAAAACTTATGATCGATCCCGAAAATGGCGCCATTTTAGAGGCCAATGAGGCTGCCTGCAAGTATTATGGGTATTCCAAGGGAGAACTGGAGACCTTGAAAATTTCGGATATCAATGCTTTGCCGCCGGAGAAAGTCCATGTAGAGATGCAAAAGGCTAAGAGTGAAGAGCGATTATGTTTTAACTTTCCCCATCGTTTGGCGTCAGGGGAAATACGGAATGTTGAAGTTTATTCCGGCCCCGTAAATCTGGGCGGGAAAACGTTACTTTATTCCATCATTCATGATGTAACAGACCGCATAGAAGCTGAGAATAAGATCCGGGAAAACGAAGCCCGGTATCGGCTGTTGTTTAACAGCGGCAATGATGCCGTTTTTGTGCATCAACCTGATGCAGACGGTAAACCCGGTCGTTTCATTGAAGCCAATGAGGTCGCCTGTCAAATGTATGGCTACACCAGAGACGAATTCTTGAGACTGACACCTTTGGATCTCGTTATTTCAGAAGGCGAACCATATGTTCGCGAAAAGGCCAGAAACGTTTTGTCCGGCAAACAACGTGTTTTTGAGAACACCCACAAAAGAAAAACCGGAGAAGAAATTCCTGTTGAGATCAGTCCCCATTTGCTTGATTTGGATGGGCGCCCCACCATATTGTCCCGAGTCCGTGATATTACGGAGCATAAGCGCTCGGAAAAAGAACGGCAAAGTCTGCTGGCGCGTCTCCAGCAAGCTGAAAAGATGGAATCCGTCGGCACCCTGGCTGGCGGTATTGCCCACGATTTCAATAACATTTTGGCCGTTATTCTCGGAAATACGGAACTGGCCTCTATTGACGTTCCCGATTCGAACCCTGCCACCAAGTCCTTAAAAGCCATCCATCAGGCTTCCCTCAGAGCAAAGGATATGGTCCAGCAATTGCTAGCTTTCAGCCGCAAAAGCGATGAGAAGAGCAGGCGCTTCAATATGTCTACCATTGTAAAGGAATCGATGAAAATGCTCAGGTCCGCCATTCCCACTAGCATCGAGTTCAAACAGCACATTTCAGAAGATTCCTGTAGCATTATGGGTGATGTCACCCAAATCAATCAGATCGTGATGAATCTAGTAACCAACGCATCACATGCCATGTCTGAAGAAGGAGGGCTCCTGGAGTTGACCCTGGAAAATATTACCCTTCAGGAAGAAAAGCCATGTTTTGATTGGGTTCTATCCCCCGGCGAGTACGTCAGGCTGAATGTGAGAGACACGGGTGAAGGCATTGAGCCCAAGATTATCGATCGAATTTTTGAACCCTATTTCACCACCAAGGAGGTCGGCAAGGGTACAGGCATGGGTCTTTCGGTGCTTCATGGCATCGTGAAAAGACATGGTGGTGGTATAAGAGTTGAGAGTGAACTTGGGAAAGGATCACTCTTTGAAGTCTATTTTCCCGCATTGGAAACGGCGACTGTGGAAGAAGAAGAGCCTGCGGGAAAAATCAAAGGAGGTTTTGAAAGAATCCTCTTTGTGGATGACGAAGAGTCCTTGGTGAGCCTGAATCGCCAGCGTTTAGAGCGGTTGGGTTACAATGTTAAAAGCACCACAAAACCTGTTGAGGCATTGGAATGGTTTAAAGCCGATCCAGATCAGTTCGATGTTATAATTACCGATATGACCATGCCTCAAATGACCGGAGACAGGCTGACTGCAGAAGTTCTAAGAATTCGGCCGAAAATGTCGGTGATCATCTGTACCGGCTACAGTGAGAGGATGTCGGCAAAAAAAGCGGAGGCCTTCGGTGTTCGCAAATACATTGAGAAGCCCATCGCCTTGCGGAATCTGGCTTCAGCACTTCGGGATGTTTTGGATGGGAAATAATCCATAGAATCATTCCGATCTTTTTCATTCCATCCGAAACGTTGAGGAAGGAGACTTTTATTGTCGCTCTCGCCTGTAAGCCAGGGACCAAAGGTATACGGCATCCAGGAGCTCACCGAAGAAATACGGGATCTCCTGGAGGGGAATCTTGATTTTGTATGGGTTGAAGGGGAGATATCCAACTTCAGCGCACCCAGATCGGGACATTACTATATGGTGCTCAAAGATGAAAACGCCCAGATCCGGG